>Ga0209596_1000053_pt1 | contig 99028 bp, 137 predicted proteins | sample M_130807_MF_Meta_FD_187314 | JGI IMG/M metagenome (GOLD analysis project Ga0209596, IMG submission 187314) | Freshwater microbial communities from Lake Montjoie, Canada to study carbon cycling - M_130807_MF_MetaG (SPAdes) (version 2) | ecosystem: Environmental > Aquatic > Freshwater > Lake...
AATTCCCGTAGGAGTTGCATTGGAGTTTTCATGTCGTAATTGCTGAGTTAAGAGTTCTAGTTCGGTTAATAATCGCTCAATCTTTTCCGCTGTATTCTGTGGCTGAGTGGGCGGTGGCGGTGGCGGTGGCGGTAGTGGTCTGGGTATGGTGGTCATGAGTTTGCGCTAGTTTAGGGTCAGTAATGTACTGCTTACAGTTTGCACAGTACCAAATGGCGTGTTGTATGACTTCGTGGTAGTACTCTGTGTTCCATGAAGCATTAGTCCTGGTCTTAGTAACACCATAGTAGCTATTATGTTTAGTGATCATTTGGGAGATTTTGTTGAATATACCACAGTACTCTGGCTAAGGCTGGGCGGTTGACAGGCTGAGTTTGAGCCTCATTTAGCCATTTGTGTAGCAGCCAGTAGTCATCGGCCAGCTGCTCACCGGCTGGTGCTTTGTGATACTTTGCAAACACTTGTTGTGTTTGGTGAATGGTTTCTTGGTAGTTGTTCATTTTCTGGGCTCTACAGTTACTTTTCTGCCTTCAAGGATTGCCACAATAAGTTCTTTTATAAAAAGTGCTTCCCATAAAGTAAACTTATTAGTTACGCTGACGGTCACGTCTCTAGCATATGTTTTCATGGTTCAATTCCAAAATGCTGTTTGATATATGTACCCGGGCAATGCCACTGATGTTGGTTTACGGTTGCAATGTCAGCAGCTTCTAGGATAATCAATTCGGCAAACTTTTCTAGTGTTGTGATTTGCTTGGTGTTTGTTAGGTATTCTATGCTAATACCTGCCGTAGTCGCTAGTTCTTGAAGTCGCTTATTCACACTCTTCTCCTTCATAGCATGGCAGTGTGCCGTTACAGCAGTGAAAACAAGTATAAGGTATACCACTTTCGTCCAAATCCGTGAACCAGTTACCAGCACAACTAGGACAATCTATTTCTTTTTTAGTTTCAGTCATTCTTCATCCTTTTTAGTCTTAGTCCTATTGATCATAAAGAACGCAAGGGTTAGTAAAAAAGTCCACATGGACCAGTTGTGCTCAACCACAAGGTATGCAGTACCAGCAACTAACAAAAAGTTATACACAAGTATAGCAATCACATTCATTTTGGGTGTGCAACTTTGGTTAAGACTTCAATGGCTTGCAGTTCGCCCATGGTCAACGCGATGTGTTTGTCACCTATGGCAATGTCCCAGCCTTCACCGTTTGTCCACTCTGTGATTTCGATGACTTCGTGTTTCTTGGCATGGTGGCAGTAGTCGTTAAGTTCAGTGTATACGCTTTTTCGTTTTTCAAAATTCATGGTACTCTCCTGTTAATAAAACAATTATAACACAAAAAACAAAAAGCCCTCAAGTCTAAAACTTTGAGGGCTTTGTTAATTACCAATTCTCTGTGCCTTGAACCTCGACCCTAAACTTGCCAGGTAGGGTCTTATGAACAATGTCGACCTCTAGGGTAACTAAGGTGCCAATACCACTCTCTGTCACTTCCATGTAAAATGCGTCATGCTCTGGCAACTGATTCATAACGTACAGGATTTTTTCTGCTGTTTCTCTAAATAAGTACATTTACGGCTTCTTTGCAGGTGGAAAAGGCCAGCTAGCTTCATTGAGTTTCACTGGCGGTTGATGTGGGGGTGGAGCAGGTGGCATTTTTTGCTTCTGCAAAAACAGTGCTATTACTACCACAAAGGTTAGTATAAAAAATATAATCATGTTAGTCCCATAGGGCTTCGTAGTACTTGCCAAACAAGCGATAGCCGTTCTGTTTGCGGTCTGCCCAAGCTTTGAGACCTGCGTCATCAACTTTCAAGCGTTCAACAGAATCCATGATGCTTTCACCAGCAATCTTTTCGCCATGATCATAGAACTGGTTTTCAGCAGTGTCATCAAGTTGCTGTTCAAAAGCCCAGATCATTTCGTCCAAGACGTAGTTCCAACGATGGAAGTGGTTGTCGTCAATGTCCCAGTCATTTTCACAACGATCACGAGCACCAGGTGCTGTACTACGTAGTGGGCTAGGCACGTCTTCGTTATCTACACTGGGAGCACCGTGCTTGGTAGCTTTCAGCTGTTTAAGCATAGGCACAATCATGTATGCCAAAGTGTGGTCCATTGACCAAGTATCGTACTTGTCAATCTTAACATAGACACGACGCTTACGCTTGCTTTCAATCCACTGACACACTTTAAGCAGCCAAGATTCGCCGTTTTCCCCGCCACTCAACCAAGTACCAAAGTCGTGTACCCAGTCAGGCTTATCAGACATACCATACTTATCCTTGATGGGTTTAACCCAAAAGCAAAGCGCATTGGCAATCTGGTAAGGGCCAATCCAGCTTTTGTAGGGGCCAATTACAACTTTCATTTTTTATATCCTTAAAATAGTTCTAGTTGTTCGTTAACATAGTTGTGCAAGCTTTCACGAGCACGATCATATACTTCTGATGGAGTTACCATTTCAGGGTCTAACCCTTCACAAGCACAAGCGTATTGTGCCAGAGTATAGTTAACATCTGACCACATTGACTCAGCACCTGCTTTGAACGCTTGACGCATCCAGTAGTCGCGAGTATCAATATTGGTAATAGAAAAATCACTTACTGTATGAACTTGGCAACGATTGCTGCCCTGTTCAGGGTACTGTTCTTCGTAAAACCATTTAATAAACTCACGGTCTAAGTTAAATTGTTCGCGTTTCATTAGTAGGCTCCTTCGTTGTGTGCAATAGCAGCAATTAGGTCAGGCATAAACATATCAACTGTTTTAAGTACATCGGCGTCTGACCCGTGTTTACGAGAATTACGCAGCGCACTATAAAAGTCTTGTAACAAATTTAAGTATTGCTGTGCACTAAGATAAGTGCTGGCTTCTTCTAAACTTTCACATTTAATAACTAGTTCAATCATTTTTAACCTCTACAAGTTCTTGACAAACAAAAATTGATTTAACCACTGAAGGTCTCCAGCGTAGTTCAATAGGCTCATCAAGTACAACTTCATACCTGAACTTGTCTGACTGAAACTTTCCGCCGGTAACACGGCCTGAGCGATTCTCGGCTTGATACATAACCCATACAGGGGTTCCTGGTTTGATAATATTCATTTTAAAGGTACGTGTGGTTTCCGCTTTTTGAGTTGATGCCAACTAAATCAGCTAAGTTAAATATGGGAACGTAGTTAGACTTGTGCATTGGCACAATCGTGTGTTTGTAGGCTTTGGCGTGTTTTTCTCCGCAGTCTAAACAACGATGAAAGCCAAGCCGCCAGCGAGCGCTAGCCACACTTTCACCACAATTTACGCAATTAAACATAATATTTCCTTTAATCAATGAATTATTATACAATTTATTGACAGGCTACTCAAGTTAATTTTTTCTCATTACTCTTATGATTTGTTCGTTTAAATGTTTAATAGTGCTTTTGTAGTGCTGCACATTGGCTGTTTGACCAGGAAGCCAACTAGGTTTAATAGCTAATGCTAACTCTTCGTCTTCTGTAAATAAAATGGTTTTAATTGAGCTATCTAACCACCGCATTTTTTGACAGTAGATTGTGATTGTTTCTGGCATAGGGAAAGTAAGGGTACCTTCGCTCATAGTTTTAGGAGGTTTAGCAACTATTATTTTTAGTGCTCCTTCCACTTCCATTTTTTCTAAAACGTCTATTGGCAGTTCTAAAACAGTTAGCGGCTCAAAGTCTATAGTATACAATATAACATTCATAGTACCTTTCTAACAGTCCAAGACCCGTCACCATTGTCTGACCAGTTTACAGTGTCTCCTACCTGCCAGCCAAGTTCGTCAAATATTTCGTCGCCTAAAGGAAGAATTAAGTCTTCACCATCTTCGATTAACTCAACAATTCGACTTTGGGCCATCATCTTTTTGCTTTGAAATCCTGTCATAATAATCCCCAAATATAAATAAGTAGTGCTTTGCCCATTCCATAAAATATGGCAGGCATAATTCCTAACCACATTAACGCAAGTGCTGCGTATAGTGGTGATAGTAATAAAAATTCTAGAATAGATTTAAGCTTCTCTTGAAAAGAATGCTTTGAAAGTAATTGGCGCAATTTGTATCAACTCTTTTAAAATCAACTCTGCCAACTCTCTATGTTCTTTTTGAGTAGTTGGGTCTAAGCGTTGCTGAAGATAAAAAATCCAACTACGAATAGTGCCATTCATGTACATTTTAGAAGGAGTTAATCCTTCAGGCAGGACAGCTCGGGCCTGTTCTTTGGCAATGCCCGCGTGTAATGCCCAGTCGTAGGCTGCTTTAGCTTCACGAATTACTCGTAATTGACGCTCTTGCCAAAATGCTTGTAATTGTAAGTCTTCAGTCTCCAAGGAGTTTTGACGATTTTTTACATCTTGTAGTCGTGCTTCACGTTCCACAAACTCGCCCAAGTCGTCCACGGCTGCATAACGCTGCGAAAACTCCTGAAAACTAAAGCTGCGGTGTCTAAGAACTTGACGCCCAATATCTCTAGTAGTGGTAATCTCCAAGCATACGTTAGCCATTTCAAATGGGCTAACGTGACCATGAGTAACCATGTACTTAAGTAGTCCGGCAATGTTAGGGTTGTCTTGATTGCTGGGATTGCTTACTCGGGCAATGTAAGCAATTTTATTGTCAATATCGGGCGTTGCCCAGGAAATGTTAACTTGTTGCGTCATATTTAGGTTGTTGTGTTATTAGTAATAGTGTTAGGCCCCCAAGCCTTTTCAGCAGCAGCAAGTATATTGTTAACAAGCGCATCGACTTCTTGCCAGTTTTGCAAGTATTGTGTGTAGTGCGGGTCATCGTCTTGACCAAACATTACAACTGGTGGACTAACAGGGCCAAGGTTATAACTGCCAAGACCACCAATAGAGTCAAGTATTTCAGCATAGTGATGGCTACCACCTCTACGTATTTTTGCTAATTGTTGGTTATAGTAAGTATGTTGTTGGCTATACATAGTACTCCAATCTGTGTCCGCAGTCTTTGCACAATAAAATCCAGTAAGCATAATAGTAAACTCCATGCGTAGTTTGCATTTTCTTGGAATCTTCCATTAGTTCTGACATAGTTTTGTGCTGTTCTTGAACAGGCTGGCGTTTAAGTTCGTGTAGTACATCAGTGCCGTCACATTTGTCACAGTGAATTATAGTTTTAATCATTATATTTCTCGTCTGCATTCAAACATTACTATGGCATTAGTAGTATTTTGATTTAGTTTTAGTAGTATTTTGCTTTCTATGGCAGTCTTAAAACCTTGACATTCTGTTAAAGTATAAAAACTTTCCAACTTAGTCTGATGTATTTCAAGGTTGCCGTTAGTTGCTAGTAAAGTCAATAATATCAGTTGATACATTCTGTGCCTCCGACATACGCATATAATAAAGCTGTACTTTAGCTTGATGATTGAATTGTACAGGATAATGATCAGCGTCCGCTAAATTATCCCCGTACACTTCAATTAATTTAGCCATTAATGTTTCTGGTGTAATCATACTTCAATTGTTTTAAAAGGATCAAAACCAACACCGTCGTTCACGGCCCCATAATAGCCATGAGGGTTTGCGATAACACGAGTAGTACCAAGCTCAATTGCAGTAGCATCGTGTGTATGTCCAAATAGCCATGTAGTATCCGACATACCACTAATATATTCCCCAAGATTATTAGCAAAGTAATCATTTAGTAAGTCCGGCCCTTGCCAACGAGGTGCAATACACTCGCGTGCAGGTAAGAAGTGAGTAACAACTACAACTTTACGGTTATTACGAGCTTCGTAAGCTGTTTTAATAAAGTCTACGTGCTGATAGTAAGTGTCATACGCAACATTAACTCCAAAATTTTTAATAATTTTAAAGTCATTAATACTGCGTTTAGCGTGCCACTGACTAGTGGGGCTGTCTGCAAAGTTAGTCCAAAGTGTACCACCAACAAACAACACGTCATCAATTTCTACTTGACCAGGGTTTAAGTAGTACACATTAGCACAGCGATCGCACTTGTCCTGCATTTTTTCATTGAATTCTGTAAAGTTACCACCATAGTATTCGTGGTTACCAGGAACATAAACAATGTTAGGAAATCCTTGTGCTTTAAAAAACTTAATTACGTCCATAACATTAGTACTGCCTGACGCAATGTCTCCTGCCAGGACGAGCACATCCTCGCCCCGATACTCTGCAAAATCAGCAGTTTTGTACGGCAGTCTAAATTCTGTATGTAGGTCTGATAGTAATCTGATTTTCATAATTTTTCCTGTTTTATGCTAATATTATAACACAAAACAAAAAGCACAACAAGCCTGTTTTTAAGAGCTTATTGTGCTTTTTATTACTTATAAAATACGTGGTTACCAATTTGGGCAACTAATAGTTTATTTTTTCGCCATTGTGGTCTTACAGTTTTATTGTGAAAATAAAGAGCAGTAAAATCAGGCAAATGTATAGTTTGACTTAATACTCCAGCAGCTATTTCTTTAGCCGCTTTAAATGCCTTAGCATCTACAATAGTTTTAGTTGGGTCGTCTGTCCAACTAAATTGTTGTTTAGCATAAACTACTGCACATACGGTATTTCCAAATAGCCCACTAAGTACTCTGTTAGTAGTTACTAGTGCAACAGCAATTTGACCCTCAATTGGTTCACCTCGTGCTTCGTGGTAAATATTATGTGCTAGGCAGTTTAGATCCGTTTTATGAAAAGCCTGAATTTTAGGGCGACTAATAGCAGGCGTGCCAATAGTAGTACAAAAAACAAGCAACGTAGAATACACTAATAATTTTAGCTTATTCATAGTTTCTCCTGTTAGGAACAATCGTTAATTATATAACAATAACCACAGCTTGGCAAGTCAAAATTTTTGGTTGCCTTTTGGCAGGGCTGCGCCAAACCACAAAAAATACTGTATTGAAAAATATTTGCTTATCGTATATAATAGTCGTTACGAGGTACACCATGTCAAATATAAGCTATATCAGGCAATTAGAAGTTTTAATCCTAGACACTCTTTTACCAGTGTATTATAAACACTGCAAAGAAAAAGGTATAAATCCTGATAATTTAAGTATTAATCCAGAGTTATTAAAACAAATAAAGACAAAAGCTGAATTACCTGCTTTGCTAAAACCAAAGCAAAAATAAAGTTGAAAAATATTTGGATTTAGGGTATAATATATACTTAACCTTATAATACTACTTTTAATATGCCTAAACTAGACGAACAATATGGTGATCATGGCGGTGGAAGCACCTTGGATGATTATCCTGAAATCAAACAACAACTTGAACTTGAAGCTATAGTTGGCAAACTAGCAGCAACTGCCATAAAGTTTGACGAAAACAAATTACCGCTTCACCTACTAAGTACTGAAGCCATGAACCAAACAGCAGCTGTATTAGCATTTGGTGCACAAAAGTACGCCGCACACAACTGGCGTGATGGGTTTACGTGGTCACGACCCTTAAGTGCAGCCATGAGACATATTACAGCTTTTAATGATGGTGAAGACAAAGACCCTGAGTCAGGATTGTCACACCTTGCTCATGCAGCTTGCTGCATTATGTTTTTACTGGAGTTTGAGAAAACTCACCAACACCTAGATGACAGATATAAACCCCCAGTACCTAGAGTTAACTAAACTTTTAAATGGTACGCGAAAAAGCCTGGCACAGCTGTGTGCGGATGCTAACATAGACACTGATAGACTAGATTACGATCTGCTGCAACAGCACATAGATCAGTGTTCACACTGCAATATTTGGACAACTAAGCCTATTGAAGACTTAGATGGTAATCCTATATGTAAAGTCTGTGAACAAATTGCAGGATTATAAAAATCAATTTGTTTAATTGTTTACAATAGTGTATAATAATATTTTAAACAAAGAGAACAAAATGCAAGAATTTAGCGCTGGAACAAAAAATGCCGCAATCTTTCAAACTAATGCCCCATACAGCAACCCATATCAAACTAGCCGTTCTCGTTGGCTTTTTGTGTGCAGCGCTGGTCTCTTGCGAAGCCCAACCGGCGCTGCACTCGCTGTCAAACATGGTATCAACAGTCGCTCATGTGGCTCAAATTTTAACTATGCGTTAGTACCTTGTAGCGCTAACCTAATTAACTGGGCTGACAAGATTGTATTTGTTAACAAAGAAAACTTGTGGCAGTTGGAAAGCAATTTTGTAGGTCACAAAGACCTTCTAGAACAGATTGAACAAAAACAAGTTGTGCTTAGTATTCCAGACAACTTTGAGTACATGGCTCCTGAACTACAAAGTTTCTTTGAAGCACAATTATTTAAGCCACTAGGCTATTAATCTTCTGGCGTTCGTTCAATGGATAGGACAGCATTCTTCTAAAGTGCGAATAGGGGTTCGATTCCCTTACGCCGGACCAATAAAATTATAGACTTGCATTAAGTCCTTAAATCAGGCTATAATATAGTCTGATTTGGAGAAATAATATGAGTGCGTATACACGAGAATTTTTAATTGATGCTTTTATGAGCAGATATATTGCTTGTAATTTAATCACAATCGAACAACTAGAGCATCTTGAAACAATTACTGCCGAATTCTACGACAAGGTTGGCCGAGACAAATTTCGTGTATATGCATCCCTAGATGCTGACGCAATTAAAATATATAAACAAACACAATAATCAAAGCCCTGGTGGTGGAATGGTAGACACGTTGGTCTTAGAAGCCAATGTCGCAAGGCGTAGGAGTTCGAGTCTCCTCTGGGGTACCACTTAACATAAAGCACACAAAATGAAAATAGCAATTAACACAGATTTTGGCGGATTTGGCATTAGCGATCAAGCGTTTGAAGCACTGCTTACACGCAAAAACATTGCATTTGAGGTAGTAGACACTGAAAAAGCCTGGAGAGGTAGTGACTATTACCTGGCAGGCCGTCCACACTCAGACGCTACTTATATTAATCATTACGACTTTTATCGTGATCGCAATGACCCTGACTTGATTGCGGTTATTGAACAGCTGGGCGAAGCTGCTAATGGACACTATGCCAGTATTAAAATTGTTGAGATTCCTGATAACATAGACTGGCATATTGTAGAATATGATGGTCTTGAGCACGTTGCTGAAGCACATAAAACTTGGCAATAAAATGTATAGCTTTGACCAAACTATTTCTCGTGTTGGCTTTGCCTGTAAGATTCAAAAGTCCGAAGGCGTTGCCGACCCTAAATTGAATACTAAGGGCACAACCATAACTTGGCTCAACAAGCAAACTAAAGACGTAGCCGTTGCTCGTCTCTGGGACTTGATGGGCCATAACATGAGTGCGCTCTATAACCAAATTGTGTGGGTAGGTCGTCTAGATCGAAGCCAACGTATGTTCCGTATCTCCTCGGATCTACTGACGGCCTACACACATGATGACTGGATGTGGTTTTATTTTGAACCCGATGTAGTACAATTTCTAGAAACCAATCTTTCAAAGATTGGTGAACTAGCCCGTAGCCTGGATGTGCGACTTAGTTTCCACCCAGGTCAATTTTGCGTTTTAGCGAGTGAAAATGATGGAATTGTTGATCGCAGTATCCTTGAGTTTGAGTACCACTGTGACCTTATTAGATATATGGGCTATGGTAAGCAATTTCAAGACTTTAAGTGCAACGTACATATCGGCGGTAAACGCGGACCTGCTGGAATTCAAGCTGCTTTAAAAAAGCTGAGTCCCGAAGCCCGCAATTGCTTAACCATTGAAAATGCTGAGTATACCTGGGGTCTTGATAGTTCCCTTGAGCTTATGCACGACTGTGCACTAGTGCTAGACATTCATCATCACTGGATTGCAACAGGCGAATACATTGAGCCTGACGACGACAGAGTACAAGCTGTAGCAGAATCATGGCGCGGTGTTCGTCCTGTAATTCACTACTCAGTGTCACGCGAAGATGTGCTTGTAGATCATGATCCTCTAACAAAACCTGACTTAGCTGCATTAAAGTCAATGGGTTTTACTAGCACTAAATTACGTGCTCATAGTGATCTTTACTGGAATCAGGCAGTAAATACTTGGGCCTTGACATTTAGGTCAGTGTCTGATATAATGTGTGAATCAAAAGAAAAAAACATAGCGTCACAACAACTTTTAAGGACTTAGTATGGATATAGATATAGCATCAACCTTTTTAGCAGGTGGAGTTTTAGTAGTTGCAGGATTTATTGTTATTGTTGCTGGAATTTGTGCAATTAACAATATTATACATAAATTCTGGAAACCTGTTAAGGTGTTTACCGAAGATAGTTGGAACTTAGGTACAGGTAGATTTGCAGATACAGAAATCAAAAAAGAAGAAACAAAAGTAGTTTTTCCACAAAAAACAAAATAAGTTTAGTCTCAGTGTAGTGAAATGGCATCACCCGTGTTTTGGGAACATGAAGCGCAAGTTCGATTCTTGCCACTGAGACCATTTTAATGTATATACTGCTCGTGGCCAATTTAGTTTGGAACCTTGCAGTTTTGAAACCTATATTTACTAGTAATGATATAGGGTATAGACTGAACTCTAGTACAGGCGTGCGTCATGAACACAATAAACTAGAGTCACAAGCTTAGCGGCTTGGGTAGTAAATAGTATATACATTAAAATGGGCTGATAGTGATAATGGGAGCACAGTGGCTTTGCAAGCCTCGGGTGGGAGTTCGATCCTCCCTCGGTCCACCAATAGTTTTAAGCCTTGGCGTTGTCAGAGTAACTGACGTAAAGGTAAATCCGCCACCAAACAAGGAAGTATTATGAAGATACCCAAACCACGGAACCATGTTGCCTTAGCTTTACAGAAGTGTAACGGCAGTGGTTCGCATAAAAAAAGCCACAAACAGCTTCGTGGTAAATGGAAGCGTAGCCTGGAGGCATAACTTAACGGCTAAAGTAACTGGCTTTTAACCAGTAAATCAGAGTTCGATTCTCTGTGCCTCTACCATATAAAAACACATTACTACGTTGCAGGCGAAAGTCCTACGCAAAAAGTTAAAACTAGGTAGTGTGTTCCTATATGGAACATTGGCCGAGAGGTCTAAGGCACCGGTTTGCTAAACCGGCGGGTGGCGAAAGCTGCCCCATTGGTTCGAATCCAATATGTTCCGCCATAAAACTTTTAGGTGTGGTCATAGTGTAATGGCAGCACCCGAGATTGTGATTCTTTTAGTCTGGGTTCAACTCCCAGTGGCCACCCCTAGAGGTTTTATGTCAGATTTACAAACACTGCTTGACAAGCAAGCTAACCTAAGCAATCGTCACGACATGGTAGTAAAACAAATTATTGCCATACGTGGAAGTATTCCACCACGTTGTTGGGGTATGGACGATTGCTCATCAATTGTTCTTTCACAGTGCCCCTGGCGAGTTGATTGCAATAGCTATCAGGCTCAGAAGTGGCAAGACGAAAATCCCTGCTTTAGCTGATGTGGTCATAGCGCTGGTTTGAAGAACCAGTGAACGTGGTTCGATCCCACGAGGCAGGACCAACTATATCCGTGTAGCTCAGAGGCAGAGCAAACGCTTGATAAGCGTTAGGTCGACATCTCGGAATTGTCCATGGATACCAAACTTTTAAGGAATTATATGAAAACAAAAGCAATGATAGAGCCAAAACCAACAGCTATTGGCGTACCTTATGACGAAGGCTATGCTGAAGTCAAAGACCCTAAAACTGGAGCAGATGTAGGCGATTTAGCACCTGGAAGCACCGAATTAATGCCAATTACTATTGTAGCCGCTACCGAGGGTATTACCCATGATGGCGATATGGGTCGTTTAGGCAAGTCAGAATAATATTAGCCCTCATAGTCGTGTTAAGGCTCTAAAAGACGCGACCTTCTTTCACACACAATACACAGGAAATATTATGAATCCATTTGAAATTCGTACTCAACTGCTAGAAATGGCTAAAGAGTACCTTGAAACACAACACGAAATTAACACCCAATTTGCAAAGCGAGCCTTTGAAGAATTGGTTAAACAAGGCCAAAAAGTTGAGTCAGACTACAAAGAGTATATGCCTAAAATGTATACTTTTGATGAAGTCTTAGATCAAGCTCAAAAACTATATGGTTTTGTTGCCCATGCTAAGTGATTTAATGCAGCGTGTAAGGGAAGTGTTCAAACCTTACACGATAGAAGATTTCATGAATGATGCAAATCCTCAAGATCACAAAGATATACAACGTCTAGAGTCAATCTGGCAAGCATATCAAAATCGCAGAACATTTAATACTTGTTATTAAACTTATCGCAGTGTATGGAAGTGGTCATCCGTTTGGTCTCATAAGCCAAAAATCGCTGGTTCGAATCCAGCCACTGCAACCAATAAACCCATGCCAGGGATAGTAGTCAGCCTATCGTTTCGAGAATGGTGCAACCAGATTCAGGACATATAGCACAGCGGTAGTGCACGGTCTTCATACGGCCTAGGTCAGTAGTTCGAATCTACTTATGTCCACCAATAGGAGAAGTTATGTCAAAAGGTTCAAAACAAAGGCCCCAAACTGTAGCAGATGAAGTAGTTGCCGAAAATTGGGCGCGAACATTTGCAAAAAATCCTGATAATACAGGTATAGATAAAAACGAGTACTATGATATACTCACAACAGAACAAGCTTTAATAAAAGAAAATGAGCAGTGGTTTTACGCTTAATATCTCGTTGGTGTAATGGTAGCACAAGAAACTCCAAATCTCTTGGCGGGAGTTCGATTCTCTCACGGGATACCAATTTTTAAACTTGACTTTGTGGTCAAGTTTTGTTATAATTACTTTTCAAAATCACTGGATTAGTTGATGCTATGGCGTGTGCATCGGCGGGCTGTAAACCCGTCCCCTCTGGGAAAACAATGTTGGTTCGACTCCAACCTAATCCACCAAAATATACGCGAGAGTGGAGAAATGGTATACTCAAGAGACTTAAAATCTCTCGTCGCAAGGCATACGGGTTCGAGTCCCGTCTCTCGTACCAATAAGGGTCTAAAGTGTTCATGGACGCACACGGCACTGTCACTGCCGAAGAGTGGGGATCGTTACCCCCTAGACCCGCCAAATTATGAAAACATTATGGACATTATGGGCTAAAGCCCTAGGCGAAAAATCAGGCGATAATGAAACCGCTGACCGAGTTGCCATAATAAGAACAATTATAGTAGTTAGTTATTTAGTAACTAACTGTTTTATCGTTGCCGGTGTAATTCACCACTGGTAAAAACACATTCCCTAGTAGCACAGCGGTAGTTGCAGTTGACTGTTAATCAACGTGTCGGTGGTTCGATCCCATCCTGGGGAGCCAATACAGTTGGGGGTTAGTGTAGCGGTAACACTACAGACTTTGACTCTGTCATCACTGGTTCGAACCCAGTACCCTCTGCCACACGGCCTTAGCACAACTGGATAGTGCACCTCGCTACGAACGAGAAGGTTAGGAGTTCGAATCTCTTAGGCCGTACCAAACACATAATATCATGCAACCCTTTGACATTGAACAAGTAAAACAGTTTATCGTAGAGCAATCCCCTGAAACCAAAATATACTTAGGCGCTGATTCAGAGCGTTTAAATGTTCGCGGTATCTGGTATGCAGACTATACTTTAGCAGTTGTTGTTCATATAGACGGCAAGCATGGTTGCAAAATTTTTGGCGATATACAGCGTGAACGTGACTACGACCAAAAAGCAAATAAACCTGCAATGCGCTTAATGAATGAAGTTTACAAAGTATCAGAACTATTTCAACAGCTTGCAGATGTGCTAGAAGACAGACACGTTGAGGTTCACTTAGATATTAACCCTAATGATAAATATGCTAGTAACATAGTAGTAAGTCAAGCTATTGGATATATTAAAGGCACCTGTAATATTACTGCACAGGTAAAGCCAGACGCATTTGCCGCTAGTTATGCAGCAGACCGATTAAAATTTATACTTGCAAATTAACGTGAAAACAGTTACAATACACTTTGATAAAGAATTATTAGACCAGTGCAAGCGTTTAGCAAAACAGCAAAACATTACCCTGAGTCAATTAGTAGAAAACGCAATTAAACAATTACTAAAGGAAAAACAAAATGGCAGACAGATTTGATCTTGAACAACAAATTCTTGATTGCTGGAGAATTACTGATGAAATTCAGCTTTTAAACAAAAATGTTTTGGAAGGCAAAATTGGTGGTGGACCAATAACTCAAGATGAGATTTCCAACTTCTTGTTAGGCTTAGAAACCATTTACGAATTAAAGTTTGGTCAGCTATTTGATACCTTTAGTGCATTAGTACACGATAGAAAAATGATTTAATGTTGGTGTGTAGCTGAACGGCTAGGCAACGGATTGCAAATCCGTATTATGCAGGTTCGAATCCTGTCACCAACTCCAGATTGCCGACTTAGCACAGTGGTAGTGCAATCGCCTTGTAAGCGATAGGTCATCAGTTCGAATCCGATAGTCGGCACCATATTATAGCACATTACTCGCCACTTAATACATATATGCGGAGTAAACGTACGCACACCTTCCGCGGGTAACTAGGATTAGCTTAGCCTAGCATGGGTAGTGTGTTATAATATGGTTGTATGAAGCAAACAGAAAAGTGTCTTGGACGGGGGTGCGAATCCCCCCAGGTCCACCATAAGCACATAGTTGTCCTAGATGAAAGAAACCTCTTAGGGCTCTAGTGGGGATTATGTGCTTTTGATGGGCCTGCATAGTTTCGACAGGGCGACAAGTAAACGAGTGGACAACTCAGCAGAGTAGCTGTAAAAACTAAACAAAAAGTAAACGCAAACGACTCACAGTTCGCATTAGCAGCCTAAACACTGCTTAGGGTTTCCGCCAACTTTCCTCGTAACAGAATAAGTTGGCATTAACAAGGAATTTTATGAAAAAAGTCTTAACTGCAACTTTAGTTGCTTTATCATGTGCGGCATCTGCTGCTGATTATTTTAGCGTTGACATCGATAGTGTTAACGATCAGGCTTCTGGTGCTCGCAGTACTGCTCAGTATATTCGTGCTGGTAAAGAAGTTAGTGGCATTCAGTTAGGTGCACAAGGCCGTACAGCCACATTTGAAACTGGTGGCATGATTCATAGCCTAGAAGTTACAGCTGGTAAATCCATGTTTGGCGTTACACCTTTTGTTGGTGTTGGTCTTGACAATGGGCTTAATGGTGCTCGTAACTCAGACTATAAATACGGCTTAGTTGGTGCAACTGCTGGTTTAAAGGTTGGCCCTGGTTTTGCTTTAGCTGGTGTAAAAACTCGCGTAGGCACAACTGCTACAACTGAAACTAAACAATCAGTTGTATTTGGTACGTATAGCTACCCAGTTCTTAAGAACGTTGTATTAAACTTAAATGCTAGCAAAAGCTATCAAGATATTCAAGAAAATGCTTATGGTCTCGGAGTAGGGTTTAGCTTCTAATTATAAAATAACATGACAAATAGCCTAGATGATTTACTTGACCCTAAATTGGGGTCAACAGAGTTTTTTACCAAAAACACAAGTAATTCTTACGAGTTTTATTTGTCTGGAGAACTACTAGAGCCGGAAAATTATACTAGCTGGTTTGATATTATCCGCAATGCACGACAGTACGATGAGATTAAGTTTCATATCAACAGTTGTGGCGGAGACTTATATAGCGCAATTCAATTCTTACGCGTAATGGGTGAAAGTGCTGCGCACATCACCACTAGTGTAGAAGGTGCTTGTATGAGTGCTGCAACCATGATCTTTTTGTCAGGACACAGTTACGAAATAACTCCACACAGCTTATTTATGTTTCACAACTATTCGGCTGGAGTATTTGGTAAAGGCGGAGAAATGTACGATCAAGTTCAGTTTGAACGAGCTTGGTCAGAACAGTTCTTAACCGAAGTATACAAAGATTTTTTAACTACCGAAGAAATCCAAGCTATGTTGCACAACAAAGACATTTGGATGACTTCAGAACAAGTGCTTGAGCGTATCAACAAATTGATTGAATCACGCAAAGAAAAATTGCCAGACCTGTCTACAAATGCTTCTTAGCTTCTGGCTCCGCTGACGCGAAAACAGGATGGGCTGCGCTCACGGGGTTTGCTAGTTTCCTGACACAAAAATAACTAGTCTTGGAAGATGATGCAGCGGGGTTGGTCCTGCGACTGGCCTTGAAAACCAGGTTCTCTTAACAGGGATGGGGTTCGACTCCTCCGTCTTCCGCCACGCAGGATTAATTCAGTGGTAGAATGTCTCGTTGCCAACGAGAATGTCGTCGGTTCGAACCCGACATCCTGCTCCAGATTTTTTGCAGGGTTAGTTTAGTGGTAAAACAGCAGATTTCCAATCTTCGGTTGCGAGTTCGATTCTCGCACCCTGCTCCAGTCAGTTCCTATGTGACTTTAAAAAAGGCCGCAAAAACGCCAACGGTTTAGCGTAAGGTAACAGTTGGAATTGCCTGGTTAGCTCAGCGGTAGAGCAGTGCTTTTACACGGCGAAGGTCGGCGGTTCGAACCCGTCACCAGGTACCAATTATCTAAACTTGACACAAATCCTTGAATTTAGTATAATATATACTTGTTCAGGGATTTTTTATTTATGCCAAACATATTTTTCGCAAGTGACCATCACTTTCATCACCAAAACATTTTGACGTTTAAAGACTCAGAAGGCGCTCCCCTGCGCGTTTTTGATTCGGTTGAACATATGAATGAACATATGGTTGTTTGCCATAACAGTATGGTGCGTCCTGCGGATAAAGTTTACTTTTTGGGTGACGTAACTATGACTCGTAATGCTACAGGATTGGAAATCTTAGGTAGACTTAATGGCGAAAAAGTTCTTGTTAAAGGCAATCACGATTTAGCTACTGCTCAACAGTACTTAAAGTACTTTAAAGACATTCGTGGATCGCACCAGTTTGACGGAATTATATTAACCCATATTCCCATTCACCCTGAAAGCCTAGCACGCTGGGGTCTTAATGTGCACGGGCACCTACATAACAATGTAGTTCGTATGCAATTAGCACAAATTCCAGATCGCAGATACTTTAATGTATCAGTAGAAAGAATTAATTACACCCCAATATCACTAGAACAAATTAAAAAACAAGCACTGATAGCTTAATGGTAAAGCAGCCGACTCATAATCGGTCGAGTCTAGGTTCAATTCCTAGTCAGTGCACCACCTATTCTACTTTGATTAAAAAATATTTACTTGAATTGCTGAGTATTTTTTAGTATAATATTAACTTCACTAACAACTTTAAAGCAAACAAACTATGAAAATTTACTTTTCCGAAGTCCTAGACCTCACCGACACCGACGAGACCTTTGAATATAATGACAGCTATTTCTACAACTATGTTGAATATGGTACTAATGCTGGCGGCTTAGACGAAATCGCTATTACAGATACTTGCCGTCGCTATATGCCTATCTCTATTGAACAAGTACCTGATCTAATTACAGCTTTGCAAGCCTGCTACGATATTCACATGAAAGTGCTCAAGGCTAAAGAACTAGAAATACTTGCTGAAAGTGACGAGGCTGCCCATGTCGAATACCACGAAGTCCAGTTTGAAAACGAATCCCTTCAAGACTCTCGTTGGTGAACTAAGTACTGAGACTTGGAAGCTAGTAAGCCTAGAGTATTTAAATCACGTTGCTGATCTTGTTAATCAAGAGCAGCAACGTATTTTTTCTTTTGGTGAAGCATTTGCAGTCTTAGAATACTTAGAGCAAGCTAAAATTGTTGAGCTCAAGTCAGTAGAAGATACTGGCATCTTTAAAATAAGAAAAGGATATTAAATTGGCTAAATCAGCTAGTAAATCAAAACAAAACTACAGTGCAGTTTATAAGAGCTCTAACAAATACGAAAAGAATCGTAAACTAAAGTTGCAGCGGCTGTTGAAACAGCAGCCCAACAATGAGCAAATTAAAAATGCTTTAACTAATATTCGTGCACGTAGAAAAACGCCTAGCAACCCACAGTGGTCGCATACTGATATTCGATTAGCTAAAATATTTAAGCTGTTTACTGGCAGAGCAGACAAAGCATTGTTTAGTAGTAATCCTAAAACACAATCAGAGGCTGTTCAAGCTGCTCGTAGTAATCCTGACAAAAAAGTGCCAGAAGGCAGAGTAAGTTTCCAGTTGGGTGCACGCGCTCACGATAAGAACGGAAGGCTGGTATGGATGTAATAGAATACTATTTGCTATTTGCGTTTAGTACTTCTTTTACTGCTTGTTATATATGGTTTTATCCACTATTACAAAAAGCACGATCTAATAATGTAGAAAACGGATTTACAAAGAATCCTAAGTTAAGTATATTCATTTATATAATCATTAGTACTATAGTTGCCCCATTTTTAGTACTGCCTCTTTTATTTACAAAATACGCGGAAGCGTTTGAACGTGGACTGTCAAAAGAAATATTAAAACAAGATTAAAAATTTTTTATTTGAATCAATCACTGTTATAGTATATAATATATACTTAATCAATTAGAAAAGGCACATCATGAAACTTTTGGAATTTACATACACTAAAGCTGACGGCTCAGTTTCTGACCGAGCAATAGTTGAGTTGGTTACCCCCACTGAATTTATTGAAGGCATTGATGTTACCAAAATGCCAGAAGATGAGTTTGCCTTATTTGCCAATGAAATGCGTACTTTAAAGACCGCACAGCATGAAGCAACTATGGCTCTATTGGCTAAACACGATCTAAAGCACAACTATCGCCGATTTTCTCCAAAACAAATGTCGGCAATCAACACAGAATATATTTAAAAAAGGAACAAATATGGCAAGCGCATGGACTGAAGAACTGAAAACTAAAGTTATTGAAATGTATGAAGGAGCAGGCCCAACCCCTGAATCCTCAACTGAAATTATCAAAGATATTGCAGAAGAAATTGAAATGTCGCCTAACGGCGTTCGTATGGTACTAGTACAAGCTGGTGTTTATGTTAAGAAAGAAGCCGGTGCTTCTACTAGCAAAACTGCCAAGCCTGCTGGTGAAGGTAGTAAGCGTGTTAGCAAAGAGTCTAGCATTGCTGATCTTAAAGCCGCAATCGAAGCTAAAGGTGCTGAGATTGACGAAGACATTTTGAGCAAACTGACTGGCAAAGCCGCAGTTTATTTCTTGGGCGTGTTGAAAGCGTAAACGAGGCGGCCTAGTGCCGCCTTTTTCTTTTGGAGAAGCATTATGGCAAGAAAAAAATCAGCTAGTGAAGAAGAATTGATGACGGATGCTAATATAGCAAAAGTCATTAAACTGCTAGAGCCTGAACAAGGTGCGAAAGCAATTACTAAAAAAGATGCTTGCCAAATTCTTGGCATGGCATATAATACGACCAGGCTTGGAACAATCATCGAAGACTGGAAAAAGAAACAAAGTAGGAATGCTGAACGCAGAGCAGAGAAACGAGGCAAGCCAGTAACTGACGAAGAACGCGTTTACATTATTTCTGAATACCTTGCGGGCGAAACTGTAGATGCAATCTCTAAAGCTACATTTCGTAGTAGCACATTCATCAAGAATATTCTAGAAACTAACTCAGTACCTATTCGTGTACCTGGAAGCAGCTACTTTAAACCAGAACTAATCCCAGAAGGTGCAGTGCGTGATCGATTTAAAGTTGGTGAAGTAGTTTATAGTGCTCGATATGACTCTACCGCTAGAATTGATGCGGAGTCTTTTAGCGAGCGGCACGGCTGGATTTACAGAGTGTGGTTGTTGGCAGAAAAATGGCAACAAAATGCATATCAAGAAGCCACAGAGCTAGCTAGCCTAGAGCACCTACGACAGCTGGGTGTACGCATATAAAAACACAGGCGCCAAACCAGCAAAATTTTAAAAGTTAAAAAGTTTACCGGAGCCTAAATGGATTCAAATATACAATACAACAAACTAATTGAAGAAAATCTAGAAAAAGGCTACCAGGTACGTTTAGTAGTTAATGACTTTAGGGAAACAACTTATATACAACTTAGAAAGTACTTTTTAAGTTATGAAGGTGAGTGGATACCTAGTCGAGAAGGTGTATCAATACCTGCGTCAACAGAAAATATTTATGCAATGTTAGACGGACTATTTGACATATGCTCAAAAGCAGAAGGCGAAGATATTATCCGTCACTATTCAGAAAAATTGACTTGTAATGCCGACCCTAAACTGGTATAATTATTATTTAAAGGCAGGATTAATGAATAAACTAGAACAATATCTAAATGTTGCTTCAAGAGCATACTATGCCGGTAGTCCAGTAATTAGTGATGCTCAGTTTGACCAATTGGCTGAGTCAATTGGCTACAATGCTGTGGGTGCAAAACAACACGGCAATGTAGAGCGTCATGTTTATCAAATGTACAGCTTACAAAAATACTATGAAGACGAAAATCAAAAACGGCCTTTGGAAGGTATTCGAGACATTGTTGTTAGTACTAAGCTGGACGGGGCAGCTATTAGCTTACTGTATGTTGATGGTAATCTTGTTAGAGGTCTTACGCGTGGTGATGGCATAGAAGGTCAGGTAATTACTGACAAGTTGTTAGCTACTAAACTTGTGCCTCATGAAATACCTGTTAAGGGAGTATTCCAAATTACAGGCGAAATCGTAGCCCCTAAAAATATTGAGAATGCCCGAAACTATGCAGCAGGTGCACTAAATCTAAAAAATACAGACGAGTTTAAAACTAGAGCAATTAGTTTCTTTGCTTATGGGATACAGCCAAGCATTGCTTCTACTTTTAACCAAGATATGTCAGACTTAAAGTCTTTTGGATTTAGTGTAATCAACGAAGCTGATCTAGACAAAATATATCCTTGTGATGGTGTAGTATTTCGCGTAAATGACAATAAAACATTTTACGAAATGGGCTATACAGCTAAACATCCCAGGGGCGCTTATGCAAGAAAAGAGCGAGCCGAACACGTTGAAACAAAACTTATCGGAGTTGAGTGGCAAGTTGGTAAATCTGGTAAAGTTACTCCAGTAGCTATTCTAGAGCCTGTTTATATTGGTGATGCTTTGGTCTCCAGAGCTACTCTTAATAATCCTGGCTTTATTGAAATGCTGGATCTCCAAATCGGAGACACTGTAGCAGTAATTCGCTCTGGTGAGATTATTCCTTGCATCTTGCATAAAGTAGATGCGTAGGTTGACGAAGTCAGGGTAGTAAAATTTACACTTGATAAAGCCTCCTTAATCGGTTATAATATACTTATAAATTGATAATGAAACTATGAGAATCGAAATACCAACCGAATGCCCCTGCTGTAATTATACTTTAGAACTGGTCAACGATCAGCTCTTTTGTAGAAACACAGCTTGCGGTGCTCAACTAAATAAAAAGCTCGAACACTTCTGTAAGACGCTTTCTATTAAAGGTATGGGTGCTCGTACAGTAGAAAAACTTAGTCTAGCGGATATTACTGAATTGTATTATCTAGATCAAGACCAAGTAGTTGAAGCAGTGGGTAGTACAAAAGTAGCAGAAAAACTTCTTTTAGAAATTGAAAAATCTAAATCCGCCGATTTAGCCACTATTCTAGCATCTTTTTCAATACCTCTTGTAGGTAATACTGCTTCAACAAAAATTTGTCTTGTTGTTAATTCAATAGACGAAATTAATCAGGAAACTTGTAAACAAGCAGGTTTGGGCGAAAAGGTTACACAAAACCTATTGTCTTGGCTAGAAACTGATTTTATCGAAATGAGAGAGTTTTTGCCTTTCACATTTCGTTCTCAGAAAAATTCTGTTGTAACTGGGGATTTAAAAACCATTTGCATTACAGGAAAATTATCTTCATTTAAAACTAAAGCAGAAGCACATAAAGCACTGGAAGTTGCAGGGTACAAGGCAACAGAGTCTGTAACAAAAACCACAGACTATTTAGTTGATGAAGAAGATAAAGGTAGTACAAAACGCAAAAAAGCCGAGTCCCTCGGAATAACCATAATCACAAACTTAAATAATTTCTTGAAAGAAAATAAAAATGACTGAAAAAGCCACTAAAAAATGGTCTGACGACACTGTTAGCCAACTTTTGAATATCGTTGGTAACTCAAGCCCCGTTAGCGTAGAGTCTGTTGAACACGCTGCTGAAGTTCTTGGGTTCACAACTCGCTCTGTTGCTTCTAAATTGCGTCAACTAGACCGTGAAGTTGCTTCACTAGCTAAAGAAAAAACTAGTGCATTTACCCACGACGAAAGCACTGATCTTGCTGACTTCGTAAATGCAAACGCTGGTAACTTAACCTACAAACAAATTGCTGAACATTTCGCTGATGCCAAGTTTACTGCCAAACAAATTCAAGGTAAGTTACTTGCCTTAGAATTGACTGGTTCAGTAAAGCCTGCTGAAAAAGTTGAAGTTGCTCGTACTTACAGTGACGCAGAAGAAGCCAAGTTCATCAACATGGCAGAAGCTGGTAGTTTCATTGAAGACATTGCAACTGCATTGAATAAAACTGTTGCCTCAGTTCGTGGTAAGGCTCTTAGCCTGACACGCAAAGGTCAAATTTCTAAGATTCCTGCTCAAAAGCAATCTCATGCTAAGGAATCTATTGATCCAGTTACAGCTTTGGGTGACAAACTCAGCACTATGACTGTTGCTGAAATTGCAGCCTCTGTTGACAAAACAGAACGTGGTCTTCGTACTTTGCTTACTCGTCGTGGTATCAAAGTTGCTGACTATGATGGCGCAGCTAAAAAAGCTAAAGCTGAAGCTAAAGCAGCTGCTTAATAAGTATAAATACTATTTAGCTCGGAAGTCCATAAAAGCTTCCGAGCTTTTTTACTTTGTAGAGTCGTAACATGAAAGTAACATTAACATACCACGATAACGACTCCTTTACGGTAGAGGAAGTTGTTAAACAGGCAATGCACAATTATGGTAAAGCCGTACAAGTAGATATTACGCCTGAATCTACTATGGCTTATGACCAGATTTATTTTGGGTTACAGCAACTTATAACCCACGAACAATTAAGTTTGTTATATGATAGTGGTGCAACCTATCAACAAGATTTAAAAAAGCTAAGAGAATCTATAACTTATAAAATTAGTGAAATTATTGACCAAGTTATTATAGACAATGAATCGAAAGTAGGGTAACCTTGGATACATCAGCAGTAGTCTTAAATAAATTATTAACTGAGCGAAACTTAGATATTTGGGCAAAGCTTAAGTTAGTATTTTTAGATGCTGCGTACTCTTCCTTGTATAGCGTAATAAATAAGTACTATGATAAGTATAGCGCTATACCGTCATTTGATGACCTAGAATTAACCTTAAGGGAGGGTCCGGCGTCCAAGACGTTAGCAACTCTCCGTTTAACTGAGGTTCCTGACGTTTCAGCTGAGGTTGCGCTAGATGCGTTAATCGATCAGTATACACAAAATGAAACCGTAAAATTATTAGACAAATTCGTAGACAAACTACCGCTTTACGATTCCGCAGAAATAAAAGATAATTTAGCAAGTATAGCCTTAACAATAGAAGAAAAAACTCACACTAGTGAGAAAGTTTTTACAATGGCGGACATAATGATGTTTCGTCACCCAGAAGATTTGGAGAAAGAACGTGTATATCTTGGCCTTAATAATACTTTTGACGCTGTTCTTGGTGGTGTTGCTCGCCAAGAACTCATACTCATTGGGGGTAAACGAGGCTCCGGTAAATCTATTACTAGTAGCAACATCTTTGTTAATCAATATCAGTCTGGTAACAGTAGTATTTATTTCTCTATTGAAATGACAGCAATGGAGACAATGGAGCGTAACTTAGCAATTTTAGCTAACGTTAATCTCCAGAATCTCAAACAGCATAAACTAACTGACGATGAAATACTTAGGGTAGTAAAAGTCAGAGCAGATATGTTTCAAGACGCAGATCAAACAGTACTAGACTTTATGCGTCATAGAGACAGGTTTAAATTTGAAGAAAACCTAGTAAGACAGCATCAGCTAAAAGAAGATAATCAAATGATTATTGTTGATGACAGAGACTTAACCCTAAGCAGTATCGACTTGCATATTGGTAAAGCCAAAGCTAGATTTGGTGATAAACTAAAAGTAGCGGTTGTTGATTACCTAAATCAAATTGTACTAGAAGGAAGCGATCAGTTTGACTGGAAACCACAAATTGAAGTATCAAAGAAACTTAAAAATCTTGCACGAAAATATGAAATTGTTATGGTTTCGCCATACCAGATCGATGCAACCGGAGAAGCACGGTTCGCAAAAGGTATATTGGATGCGGCGGACATTGCTCTTACGATGGAAGCACACGATAAAGAAACGAACGCAATCAGCTTTGAAACCACGAAAATTCGTGGCGGCAAGGAAATGGCATTTACGTGCCCGATCGATTGGGATACCTTACGCATTAGCCCACAGTCTGTGGACAGGCCTGCCGATAAGGAAGTTATTAAGAAAGCTGGTAAGAAACCAAAAGAACAGGTAAAACAAGATGATTCACAATCTGACTTACCCTGGAATGCATAATCAAAATGTACCTTATGGTCGTAGAATCGAATATGTAGTAGGGGATTTAGTATATGTAAGTACTACCAGAAAACAAGCTGTTGTAGAAACTTACAAACATGACGCAGAAAAATATTGGCCAAACGTAACAGTACGTTATGATGATGGCATACTAGCAGAAGTACACAGTTGGCAATTAAGTAAAGTAGTAACATGAGTGATCCAGTATTAGATATTTTAAATAAAAATAGTTTGGCATTTACAGTATCTGGTCGTGACTACTTAATCAAATGCCTAAACTCAGAGCACGAAGACTCAAACCCTAGTTTCCGAGTTGACAGAGTAAGTGGGATTGCTCATTGTTTTAGTTGTGGGTTTAAAACGAACATATTTAAATACTACGGCATATTTACAAATCCAATTCCACTTAAAATAGCAGCACTAAAAGAAAAATTAGCGGAACTAAAAAACTTTGGACTAGACTTAGAGTTGCCTACAGGATATACGCCTTATACCAAACAGTTTCGCGGCATTAGCCCACAAACTTTAAAGTATTTTGGAGCTTTTTATACAAATCAAGTAGAAAAACTACAAGACCGAATTATATTTCCCGTCAAGGACATAACTGGTAAAACAGTAGTTTTTGTAGGTAGACATACCCTATCAAACGGCAATCCTAGATATTTAAACTACCCAAGCGGAGTTCAGATACCAGTATTTCCTAGTCATTTACCAGCAGGCTACAAGTCTATGGTAATTGTTGAAGGTATTTTTGATATGTTAAATTTGTACGACAAGGGCTTACATAATGTTATATGTGCTTTTGGTACAAACACACTTCAAAATTCAACAAAACAAAAAATGTTGCCTTTTAAAGCACAAGGCATTACTCACGTTTATTTAATGTTTGATGGTGATGAAGCAGGCAGAAAAGCTAGTGAGTTACTAAAGCCACTAATTGAAGATTGCGGTTTTATAGTGCAAATAATAACACTACCGGACGACGTAGACCCAGGTGAATTGTCGCAAGAAGATGTAGACTCTACTGCTGAGTATATAACAAAATGAACTTGAAAAGATTAGCTAAATACGCTATAATAAAGTATTATGGAAACAACTATGAAAATTGCAATTATTGACAAAGCCCCAAATCGTACCCGCTATTCAGAGTATTTTGAATTTGAGTACGATCACTATCATATGAGTTCTAAGCCAATTACCAAACTCTTGAAAAAAGACGTAGACTTGGTAGTAGACTTAGAACCTTATAATTACGTTATCTTAGTGGGCGCAGAAGCCGCAAAAGAATACGCAAAAGTATCCTCAGTTACAAACATGGCAGGCCAATTAGTAGCAGATAAATTTATTGCTATCTCAAATCCGGCCATGCTAGCGTTTAAACCAGAAGGCAAACCAGACTTTGATCGTGCTGTAGATAGAATTCACAAATATGTGAAAGGCTCACTACAGCCACTAGTAACTGGTGATTTTAAAGGCATTGACGATACTGAAGAAGCAAAAGAATTCTTTAGAGAAGTCTTAGCCAATGCCGAGGGCTATGTTGCCTGGGATACGGAAACAACAGCACTTTATCCAAGAGACGGATATGTGCTTGGTATTTCCATGAGTTATAAATCTAAGCATGGCAGATACATCTTAACAGACTGCTTAGATGACGAGTGTTTAGATTTAATGCAAGAAATTATAAGTAATTTTTCTACTATATTTCACAACATGAAATTTGACTACAAGATGATTAAATATCATTTTGGAATAGATTTTAATCGTAACCAAGTACACGATACTATGGTTATGCACTATGTACTAGACGAAATTGATAGTCATGGTTTAAAACAACTGGCACTTAAATATACTGACTATGGGGACTATGATGCTGAATTGGACGAGTTTAAGAAAGAATACTGTGCAAAGAACGGAATTTTACAAGACGACTTTACGTATGATCTCATACCTTTTGATGTTATTAGCCGTTATGCTTCTATTGACACTGCCGTAACATTTGACTTGTTTCAAAAGTTTTGGCCCATTGTTCAGAAGAACGGTAATCTACTAAAAGTCTATAAAGAAATCTTAATTCCAGGTACCTTGTTTCTAATGGACATGGAAGAAGTAGGTATTCCTGTAGATAAAGAACGCATGGCTGCTGCTAACATGTATTTAGACGAGCAGATTGCACAAGCAAAGGAAGTTGTTTATGGGTTTGACGAAGTTAAGCGGTTTGAAAAAGACACTGGTAAAATTTTTAATCCTAATAGTGTTTTGCAGTTGCGTGTCGTCTTGTTCGATTATTTGGGTTTACAACCAACTGGAAAAAAGACAGCAACAGGAGCAATCTCAACCGATGCCGAAGTCCTAGAGCAGTTATCCGAAGAACACCCATTGCCAGCTGCAATTTTAAAGGTAAGACAACTTGGCAAAATTCAAAATACCTACATTTCCAAGATTTTACCAGAAATTGATAGAGACGGTAGAATTCGTACAAATTTTAATCTTATCTTTACCACTAGCGGTCGCCTCAGTAGTTCTGGTAAGTTTAATGCTCAGCAAATACCTAGGGACAATCCTATTATCAAAGGCTGTATCAAAGCTATCGAAGGTTATAAAATTGTTTCGCAAGACTTGACCACAGCAGAAATGTACTATGCTGCTGTGCTATCAGGAGATAAAAACCTACAACAAGTTTTCTCTAGTGGTGGTGACTTTCACTCAACTATTGCAAAAATGGTGTTTAGCTTACCCTGTGCAGTTGAGGATGTTAAAAAGCTATACGGTAGTATGCGTCAATCGGCTAAAGCTATTTCTTTTGGCATTTTATACGGTTCAGGTGCTAATAAAGTATCTCAGACTGTATCAAAAGCAACCGGTCAACCTTATCCAGTTGAACAAGCACGTGAAGATATTAAAGCATACTTTAATAAATTTAGTAAACTAAAGAAGTGGCTAAATGAACGTAAAACATTTATTGAAACAAATGGCTATACTTATAGCTTTTTTGGTCGCAAGCGTCGTTTACCTAATGTATTTTCTAGTGATAAAGGTATTGCTGCTCACGAAGTTCGTAGCGGAATTAATGCTGAAGTTCAGTCTCTCGCTAGTGATATTAATTTGCTTGGTGCTATGGCTACTGCTAATGAAGTTAAAGCCAAAGGGCTAGATGCTAAAATCTTTATGCTTGTACATGACTCAGTTGTAGCACTAGTTAAGGACGAATGTGTTGAAGAGTATTGCGAAATTCTAAAGCGTAACACACAACACGAATGGGGTTGCGAAATCCCTAACACACCTATTGGCGTAGATCAAGATATTGGGGATGACTACAGTTTTGGACACTTTGACGAAGTTTACGGCGTTACAGGCGATAACATGGCCCGTATTTAAATTGAGTGAAAAAGAGCCAACCCAGTACAATGGGTTGGTGTTCTTTCACACCGAATATGTGGACGATACTAATACTAGTAGTCTTACAATTAAAATCATAGATGATAAAAATCTACCACAAAAAACACTGGGTTTACGTAGGCTTGCACTACAAAAAGACGCAAATATAAAACTACATAAAATATCAACCGCAATATATTTTTTAGCTGACTTAATAAAACTTGCCAAAGCCAGTACATGGTTTATAGATAATAGTGGCAAGGTATTTCAGTGGAAAAAATATACACGCGCCAAACTTACCACAAAAAAGATCAAACAAGTTTTACCTGCTGATGGTATAGGGTGTGTATTAGAAGTAGAAGGTCTATCTCAAAGATTTAAAAGCCTACAACGACCACAAGACTTTCACCGCTATGCAGTATTCTTAGTAATAAATAAAATATATTTATTATATGGTCTTAGCGAGACTGCTACAAACGATAGCTGGAGACTAGTATAATGCCTAAAGCAATTATATCAAACAGAATATATATGGATAATCCAGGTGCAGATTACCTTAAAAAGATTATCAAAACACTAACATATAAAATTGCAAAAGATACTGGCTCAAAGAAATTTTTTGCCGTTGAAACAATAAAAAACTACAAAATGTTGCCTAAAGGTATAGTTAGTATACCTCAAGGACGACAGGACTTGATTCCCGAAAATTTCGAAATTATAGATAAGCGGAGTCTAGTACCTGTACCCTTTCCTGAGACAATACATCCTTTACGCGATGATCAAGTACTAATATATAACGAAGTAAAGGATACGTGTTTTATTAATGCACTACCAGGCTGGGGCAAAACTTTTACTGCGCTACATTTAGCACGTAAGTTTGGGCAACGAACTTTAGTTATTACACATACTGCTGCACTAAGAGATCAGTGGATAGAAGAAGTAAAAATCTTATTTGGTATGACTGCTGGAGTAATTGGTGGTGGCGAGTTTGATATTGAAGACAGGGCAATAGTAGTAGGAAACATACAGTCCGTAGTTAAACATCTAGCAACTTTATCAAAAGAATTTGGTACAGTTATAATGGATGAAGCACACCACTGTCCTGCTACTACTTTTTCTACAACAGTAGACAGTTTTTACGCTAGATACAGAATTGCTCTTTCGGGTACAATGATTCGTAAAGACGGTAAGCACATATTATTTCCTGATTATTTTGGTACTCATGTATTAAAGCCTCCAGAAGCTAATACACTTATTCCTAAGATCAGAATAGTTAAAAGTGGTATAACACTAAAGACTGGCGCAACTTGGGTAGAAAAAATCAATGATTTGTGTGAAAACGATAAATACCGACAATTTGTTGCTGGTATAGCAAATATAGAAATTGATAATGGTCACTCTGTATTGATTATTGCAGATAGAGTTGAATTTTTACAAAAGGTCAAAGAATATGTTGGAGAAACGTGTTTGTTGGTTACTGGAACCGAAGGCGACAGAGATCAAGCAAAACAACAAATCCTCAATGGAGAAAAGAAAGCCATTGCAGGATCAAGACAAATCTTTTCAGAAGGCATTTCTATTAATGCCTTATCGTGCGTTATTTTAGCAGTGCCTATGTCTAATGATAGCTTATTAGAACAAATCATAGGCAGGATTCAAAGAATTTTTCCAGAAAAACTGAATCCGTTAGTAATAGATATTAACTTTGCTGGTTATGCTGATAAAAAACAAAACAATGATAGGCTTGGGCTTTATATGCGTAAAGGCTGGCAAATAACTACCATATAAAAAAATTAACTTGCACTACAGTTGTTAATCTGCTATAATAATCTTTAAGTTACAGAATATGACTTTTTTCTTTAACCTTTCAGTTTTAGAATCTGAAACTAAAAACGATCCTAACTTAATAGTTGAAAAACTTCGTTTGCATTTTACTAAAAAATCTATACCAAAAAATTACTTGACTAAAATTAAACCCATTAGTAATTTAATTGGAAATAGTTTTTTAGTAAACCCTGCAGATTTATTTACAGATAAAACAACTGATGTAATTTATAAATCACAATATATACAGTTAGCCGGAAGACGAGATTATAGCTCATACAAACTTTACAATATTAATTACTTAGACTTATCTTATTTCAAAGATATTGATATAAGCAAAATAATAACAAATCCGCTACTAACTATAACAGAAAACAAAATACACTTTAAATACGAGGATATTAAAAATGGCAATTAGCTTTAAGAATACAAAAGGCAAAGCACAATCAAACAAAGTAGAGGCATACGAGTACAAAGATGGCGAAAATTCAGTTCGCTTAATTGGTGGACTCTTACCTCGCTACATTTACTGGATTAAGGGCACTAATAACAAGGATATTCCTGTTGAGTGTTTAGCTTTTAGTAGAGAAAAAGAAAAATTTGACAATCTAGAAGTAGATCATGTTCCAAAATTCTTTCCTGAACTAAAATGCACTTGGTCATACACAGTAAACTGTATCGACCCTAAAGATGGCAAAATTAAGGCACTTAACCTTAAAAAGAAATTGTTTGAACAAGTTATGACAGCCGCCGAAGATTTGGGCGATCCAACTGATTTTGATAGTGGTTGGGATGTTGTTTTTAAGCGAGTTAAGACTGGCCCTCTACCTTTTAACGTTGAATACCAACTGCAAGTACTTCGTTGCAAGTCACGCCCACTGTCAGATACAGAGCGCGAACTAGTTACTACCAGTAAAGCTATTGATGAAAAGTATCCTCGTCCTACCGCTGATGAAGTATTAGCCCTGTTAAACAAAGTTACTACACATAGTGACGAAGAAACAGATGAAGGCGCTTCAGAATCAGAGCGTGAAGCCGTTAAAGACTTAGGTTAAAATTATAGCCCGCAAAACTTTATGCTTTGCGGGCTATTTTGTCTATAAAAATGAAAATACTATTTACCGCAGATGTGCATATAAAATTAGGTCAAAAAAACGTACCTATTGAGTGGGCAAAAAATCGTTTTCATATGTTTGTTGAGCAGTTTCAACAAATGCAAGAAGGGGCTGATTTAGTAATTATTGGTGGTGATATATTTGACCGACTACCAACAATGGATGAAGTAGAGTTATATTTTGACTTTGTGGCTAGTTTTACAAAGCCAACCATTATATATTCTGGTAATCACGAAATGCTAAAGAAAGACACTACTTTCTTATCTAACCTTAAAAAATCAACTAATAGACTAAACTCACTAGTACAAGTTATTGATGATTTTTACAGTTACAATAACATTGATTTTATTCCGTACAATAAACTAAAAGAGTTTGAAAAAGCCCCTCACTTAGTATATGGAAATATATGTTGTACTCACGTTCGTGGCGACATTCCTCCACACGTTAAGTCCGAAGTTGACTTAACACTATTTAACCGCTGGCAAGTAGTGTTAGCAGGTGATTTACACAGTTATGAAAATTCACAACTTAATATCCTGTATCCTGGTAGTCCTTATACTACTAGCTTTCATAGAAGTTCCGTGGACACTGGAGCTATTTTGCTTGACTCAGATTCTTTGGATCATGTTTGGCTCAAATTCAGCTTACCTCAACTTATCAGAAAAACTGTTGGGGTTAGTGACCCTAAACCGGCAACAGTTTTTGATCACACCATTTACCAAGTTGAAGGCGATATGCAAGAACTTGGCGAACTCGAAGATTCAGATTTAATTGACCGTAAGGTAATTAAACGAGAAACAGACTCTGCACTTATCCTAGATCCTGAAATGAGTCTGGTAGAAGAAGTTAAAGAGTATTTAGCTTACATCTTAGAACTACCAGATGAAACAATAGAATCTGTACTAAAGGAGTTACAAAATCATGCGGAAAAATTTGAGTCACTTTAAAGCCGAGGTATGGTCACAAACAAACTGCCCCGCCTGCACAGAAGCAAAACGATTACTAGAACAACGAGCAATTAGCTATGTAGAGTGTATGATAGGCATTAACGGGTACTCAAAGAAAGACTTAGTTCAAAAAGTACCAGATGCTAGGAGTGTTCCACAGATATTTATAAACGGAAAATATGTGGGCGGATTGCACGAATTGAAAAAAGAACTATTGGAACATGATAACAATTAAAAAATTAAATTGGAGCAATGCTTTTAGTTATGGAAAAGATAATGTCATTGATTTTGTTGCTTCACCCCTAACACAGTTAGTGGGTCGTAACGGTCACGGCAAAAGCTCTATTGCTCTTATTTTAGAAGAAGTATTATTTAATAAGAATTCAAAAGGCATTAAAAAAGCAGATATTTTAAATAGATACGTAAAAGACAAAACTTATACTATTGAACTTGACTTTGAACGCGACGGTGTAGAGTACACAATTAAAACATCGCGTGGGGCTGCTCAAACAGTTAAACTATATAAAAATACTGTAGATATAAGTGCGCATACTGCTACAGCAACTTATAAAATGATTGAAGATATTCTTGGATTCGATCATAAAACTTTTGCACAAATTGTATACCAATCAAATGCTAGCAGTTTAGAATTCTTAACTGCTGCTGATACAGCACGTAAAAAGTTTTTAATTGAAATACTGAATCTAACTAAGTATACTCGCGTACAAGAAATATTTAAAGATGTAGCTCAGGAATTGACCAAAGACATTGCGTCAGCACAGTCACAAGTTAACACAGTTAATAGTTGGTTAGATAAATATTCTAAGATGGATTTATCTCACAAAGACTATTGTGAAGTACCTGTGATAGAAGATACTTTATTGACTGAGGCTTCGGAACTTGATAGCCAAATACGCGGGCTAGACTCCACAAACAAAAAGATTACTCAGAATAATACTTATAAACAGATACAGTCCGGTATTAAACTATTTCCACTACCAGAAAATCCAGTAGACACGGTTAGTGGTTTAAATCCAGAAATTAAACAATTAAACACTAGTTCTATTGAGTTAACCAAATCTGTGAAAGACTCAGACGCTTTTATTAAAAAGATAGGCGCTCTACAAGGTACGTGTCCTACTTGTTTACAAGCTATTGACAAAGAAAAAATCGCCACTTTAGTAGCTGAACAATATGCTATAATAGTGAATGCTTCTGGAAAAATAGCTAAAATTAACACGCGACTAGTTGAAATAGATACAATTGAGCAAGAGTTTACTATTAAAACTGCGGCATGGAAATCAGCAAATAAATCACGAGATGAGTGGGAAAAGTATCATCAGCTAATTAATTCTGAGCTACAAGAAGATTTGCTTGATAAAAACGAACTAGATTCTAAGTTTACAGCACTTCAAACAGCGATTGCTAATATTAAGTCAACTATTGCTATAGCAGAAAAGAAAAATGCTAGTGTTAGTGCTCATAACGCTAAAGTAGAAACTATTAGTAGTCAACTAACAGAAATGAATGCAGAACTTGAAGTTTATAGTTCAAAACTGCATGAATTATCTGAAAAAATGTCTATAACTAACGTGTTAACAAAGACATTCTCAACTACTGGTTTAGTAGCTTATAAAATAGAATGCTTAGTAAAAGACTTAGAAGAAATTACAAATAAGTATCTAATTGACTTATCTGATGGTAGATTTCAAATAGGATTTAAAATATCTGCTAGTGACAAACTAAATGTAGTTATCACTGATAATGGCAAAGATATTGAAATCTTAGCTCTCTCTGGTGGTGAAAAAGCCAGAGTTAACGTGGCAACTTTATTAGCTATCAGAAAGCTAATGCAAACTTTATCTAGTTCAAGAATTAACCTTCTAATATTAGATGAAACTGTCGAAACGCTAGACGTTGACGGCAAAGAAAAACTAGTAGAAGTATTGCTCAGAGAAGAGCACCTAAATACTTTCCTTGTTTCACATGGATTTACCCATCCTTTACTGGAAAAAGTAAATGTACTGAAACGCAACAACATCTCACAAATAGAGGTATAATATGATTTTAGAAGAAATTGATGGTAGTGTAACCTGCACTGTTACTCGTGAAAACGTCGGTCAAGTACAGCTTAGTCCTGGCGACTATTTCAGTGACCACGAAAGTGCAACACTAACAGTAGTTGGTAATGGAAAAGCTATAGTACGGGTTGACCCTAACTGTACTTTTGAAGTACCTGGCGTAAAGGCTGCGGAAGAAGAAGTGCCGGCACCTGTAGCTCAAGAAGTAGCAGTAGCTGATACAGTTACTGCTACAGCAGAAACACCTGTTATTGTTTTTCCAACAAAAACAGCTGAATAATGGTAGACAGTAGAGCAAAAGGTGCTCGCACTGAAACTGTAGTACGTGATGCTCTTAAAAAACATACAGGGTTAGCATGGGAAAGAGTACCTGGATCAGGTGCTCTTGACCCTAAACATCAACTTAAGGGCGATTTATACGTGCCTGGTAGAACTAACTTGTGGTGTGTAGAAGTAAAAGGCTACGCAGAAGACCATGTTTCAAGTGCTCTATTAACGGGTAAAAGCCCACAATTAATAGAGTTCTGGAAACAGTCAGTGCGTCAAGGTCACCAAGTAAACAAAAAACCACTACTAATATTTAAGTTTGACCGATCAAAGATATTTACGGCATTTTTAGATATGCCTAGTAGTAATTACAGATATATATTTGTAAGCATTGACGAACACGAACTATATGTTGCACTGCTAGAAGACTGGTTAGTCAATGAGCAACCACAATTTGTAACTTGAAATTATTAGTAAATTAAGTTATAATACATACTAATAAACAATAAATTAACACTAAAATGAGCAAAAGTTTTCAACAAGTTACAGCACAAGAAAATACACTAATGGTTGTGGATGCACTAAACTTAGCTTTTCGCTATAAACATAGCGGCGCTACCGATTTTGCTGAAGACTACCTACGAACAGTAGTTAGCCTACAAAAAAGCTATAAAGCATCAAAAGTTATTATAGCTTGCGATCAAGGCTCATCAAGCTACCGTAAAGCAATATATCCACAATATAAACAAAATCGTAAAGACAAATTTGAAACTCAAACTGAAGCTGAAAAAGCAGCGTTTGAGTTGTTTTTTGAAGATTTTCAAGCAGCACTAGCGCATATTCAAGAAAATACAGAATATCCAGTTATTAAGTTTCAGGGTGTTGAGGCAGATGACATAGCTGCGTACATTGTTAGTAAAAAATCAAAACTGCCTGTAGAAAATATCTGGCTTGTATCAAGCGATAAAGACTGGGACTTGTTAGTTCAAAACAATATTTCAAGATTTAGCTATGTTACCAGAAAAGAAGTGACCTTTAATAACTGGCACGATCACTATGATTTTGAGCCAGAAGACTACATTAGTATTAAGTGTCTTACAGGCGATAGTGGTGACAATGTTGCTGGCGTACCTGGTATTGGGCCTAAACGAGCCGTGGGACTTATTAATGAATACGGCAGTACTTACGATATTATTGCAAGTATTCCACTTACTGGTAAATATAAATATATTGAAGCACTCAACCAGTGCCGAGAACAACTAATGCTAAACTATCAACTAATGGACTTGGTCACGTACTGTGAAGAAGCCATTGGTGCAGATAATTGTAAACAAATAGACGAAACCCTAGAACTATATATAAAATGAGCTTTTTAAACATTAACCAAACCTACGACCACAATCGTGCAGTTGCGATCAAACAACAAATCCCTTGTCTAGTAGAAGACGAAGCATTCTTGCCAAAACGTGCTAACCCCACTGACGCTGGTGCAGATTTAATGAGTATGGAAGATTTGGAAATCTATCCTGGAGAACAAAAACTTGTTGGTACAGGAGTAGCGATAAAACTTCCAGAGGGTTACGCAGGCTTTATATTTAACAGAAGCAGTCAAGGAAAAAAGGGAATTACTATGCCTCATAGCGTAGGCGTCATTGATGCGGACTATCGTGGCGAAATCAAAGTTCTCTTAAAAAATATTTCCGAAGACCCGTATAAAATTCAACGCGGCGATAGAATTGCACAGCTGGTACTTATCCCAGTTCTGCTGCCTGCATTTACGGATATTTGGAACGACACAGAACGCGGTACTGGCGGCTTCGGCAGTACTGGTACATAAAGGAAATCATGACATTCAGTACAAGAGCACAAGTAATAACACGTCGTACATATAATAGACCAATTTCAGACGACGGAAAACAATTTGAAACTTGGCAAGATACAGTTGCCCGAGTAGTAGATCACCAAGAATGGTTGTGGCAGCGAGCTGCTGGACGTGATCTTGATGACAAAGAATACGCAGAACTCTATGATCTTGAGCAGTTAATGCTAGATCGTAAAGTTTCAATGAGTGGTCGCACACTTTGGTTAGGCGGCACAAACGTAGCACAGACTCGTGAAGCATCACAATTTAATTGCAGTTTTACACAAGTTGAAACAGTCTATGACGTAGTAGATGTTCTATGGTTGCTGTTACAAGGTTGTGGAGTAGGATTTAAACCTATTGTTGGTACACTGAACGGATTCTCAAATCCCATCAAAAATATTCGTGTAGTACGCAGCGAACGCACTGCTAAAGGTGGTCGAGAAAGTAATAGCGAAACTTGGGATTCACAAACCAAAACGTGGACTCTGCAAATTGGTGACTCAGCAGAAGCTTGGGCAAAGTCTATTGGTAAGTTGTTAGCAGGTAAATATCCAGCAGATACATTAGTGCTAGACTTCTCACAATTACGTCCTGCTGGCGAAAGGTTAAAAGGCTATGGTTGGATTTCTAGTGGTGATAGTGCGATTAGTAGCGCTTATGTTGCTATTGCCAATATTCTTAACGGTCGTGCTGATAGCTTACTTAGCCGGATGGATATTCTGGATATTGTTAATCATCTGGGCACTATATTATCTAGTCGTCGTAGCGCTGAGATCGCCCTCTTTGATTACGGACAACCAGAATGGGAAGAATTTGCAGTAGCTAAAAAAGATTGGTGGTTACATAATAACAGTCACCGTCAGCAATCAAATAATAGCCTAGTATTCAAAGAAAAGCCGCATCGCAGCGACCTAGAAAAGATTTTTCAACTAATGTTGGAGGCAGGTGGAAGTGAACCAGGTTTTATCAATGAAGTTGAGGCGTTACGCAGAGCCCCTTGGTTTAAGGGTGCCAATCCTTGTGTCGAGATCTTGCTTGGAAACAAAAGTTTCTGTAACCTTACGGAAACGGACATTGGCAAGTTCAAGGGCGACACCGCAGGGTTACACAAAGCCATTAGACTGGCGGCTAGAGCAAATTACAGACAGACTTGTGTTAACTTACAAGATGGTATCTTACAAGAATCCTGGCACCTCAACAATTACTTCTTGCGTCTTTGTGGAGTCGGTCTCACGGGGATCGCTAAGCGTCCTGATATGACTGGCTATGACTATGAGTACCTAAAGCGTACTGCAACTGCTGCAGCTGTAGGTATGGCGGAAGAACTAGGGTTGCCAGCTCCTAAAAATATTACTTGTGTTAAGCCATCCGGTACCTTATCAAAGATCATGGATACTACAGAAGGTATTCATAAGCCGTTAGGTAAGTATATTTTCAACAATGTTCAGTTCTCCAAGCATGACCCTGTTGTTGATAAACTTCGCGAAGCTAACTACAGGGTAATTAATCATCCGACTGATGATAGTGGTGTATTAGTAACTTTCCCAGTTTGTTGGGACGACGTTCCATTTCATAAGCACGAAGGAAAAGAAGTTAATTTAGATTCCGCAATTGAACAGCTAGAAAAGTATAAACTAATTCAAACCAGTTGGACACAGCAAAACACTAGTGTAACAATTAGCTATGGTACAGAAGAAGTACCTGCTATTATTGACTGGTTACTTGAAAACTGGGATTGTTATGTAGGCGTTAGTTTCATCTATCGTACAGACCCAACTAAAACTGCTAAAGACTTAGGTTACTTATATCTTCCACAAGAAGTAGTAACTGAAGAAGACCATAGTGAGTATGTAAAATTACTCTTAGAAGTCAACTTAGAAAACACCAATAGCTTCGATGAAATTCTAGATGCTGACTGTGCCATGGGTAGTTGCCCAATTAAATAACCCTTTATCTATATAAACATGAACGATACTAAATTTACCTTAACCGAACTTTCCGTTGACGAAATAAACGCTATTTTAGCTGGTTTGCAAGAGCTGCCTGCCAAAATTGCTAATCCTTTGACACAAAAAGTTCGTGAGCAAGCTGAAGCACAATTGCCAAAGCAAGATAGCGCTCCAGAAGCTGCTACCATGCAATAAATTTTGCTGTAAAACAAAAAGCCCCTAAGTATTGCTACTTAGGGGCTTTTTTAATTTCTATAAGCCATAATAATTTGTTTACACATTTTACTACGTACAATGTCTTCGTCTAAGAACCTAACAATTTCAATGCCAGGAATGTCCGTTAATCTATTTACAGCGTCTGGTAAGCCACTATCCGCAATATCAGTTTGGTCTGGATCTCCAGAAAGGATAACTTTACAGTTTTTACCAATTCTAGATAGTAACATTTTAAACTCAGTTTTAGTCATGTTTTGAACTTCATCAACTAAAAGGATAGCGTTTTCAAATGATACACCGCGCATAAAACCTAGCGGTTTTGGTTCAATAGCTTTAGATTTTAGAGCGTATTCGTAGAAACCTGCGCCAAGCGTGCGACTGAAAACTTGGTCAAATGGATCTAAGTAAGGAGCATATTTCTCCTCTAATTCTCCAGGCAAGAAGCCTAAACCTCGCCCTGTCTCTACATTAGGTCTTGTTAAAATAATTTTTTGAATTCGTCTGTGAAATAACTCGCCAGCAGCATATGATGCTGGCACATATGTTTTTCCAGTACCTGCTGAACCTATACCAAATATAATCTCATTATTTTTGATTGCTTCTAAGTACTCACCCTGAATATAATTTAAGGGTTTAACATCTTTGAATCCAAACTCAATAGGATTTGGTTGAGTTTGAGATCTACGAGCTTTTTTTCCTGATGAATTTGACATACTTGCGCCTGGTTAGTTAATAAAACCAGGGCCTAAATAAGCCCTGGGAGCTTATTTAAGTTACTTCTTTTCTGGAACTGCTGTGCCTTCTAGCTTTTTATGCTGTTTGACATCTTTACAACTTTGTTTTGGATTGCCTTTAGCATCTTTAGCAACTTTGCCGTCTTTATCTTTAACATCAACGCATACCCGTTTAGTTGATGCTTCCGCAAGTACTGGGTTGTTTAAAGTTAGGAAAGTAACTCCTAGAACTACGCATACTGAATAAAATAGATTCTTCATTTAGGTTCCTTGGTTGGTGCAAACTTTTCGCTTGCGGTAAATCCTATTCCTGCAATTACAATATACATCATAGAATCAAATAGTTTTTGATCTACTGTGTAACCATATACCATTGCTATAAAAGCGCCAGCACATAGTAAAAAAGCAAGAAAAGTAATTACACGTTTACTGCTAACGGCAGTATCGTCGGATAGCATAGCTTTTAAATTATTCATTTAAATCTCCGGTTGGGGCGGTTGTTGTGGTGCTGGTTTGCCGTTAATCATAATAACTGTGGCAGGCGCTACTGCTGTTGTAGACATTCCAGACTGAAATACCGGTTCAATCTTAACAGGATTAGCTTTAGCATAAGTATTTGAATTTTCTTGTGCTTGCTTAATCATGTCGCGTTTCATTTCCATTTCTTCTTTACTGCCACCAGATAACATAATTCCACTTAATGTACCGGTTAAAAAAGTAGCAATTGGAATAATCATTTCAAAAAACTTTTGGTCAATTGGGCTGATTGCGTTTAGGGGCTGGGTAATAAAAATAATTGAGTATAAAACTACAAATACAATACCAGTTAAGGTAAGAGCTAAACAAATACCAATAAAAAACTTAAGACGAGCCATTAGCTGATCTTCAGTAAAGATAATTGAATTATTTTCCACAATTGGTTCCTTGTGTTGGTCGTGCTTGGCATGCCATTGCTGGAGCCACTGGTACAGGTGCTTGAGTTTGCCCATCTTTTGGGGGTCCTAATCTAGGGTCACGTTGACCTTTAAAAATATGTTCTGGACAAGTTCTGGTAACGTCACAAATAGGTATTTTACAAAAGTCTTTGTCCCAGTTTGCGGGGTCTTGGCAAGGATAGCGAAAACTTTCTTTACCAAAAAATGCCAGTGCTAAGGGTAACATGAGCAAAATTACTACCCATTTAAATAGTTTTAAATCATTGTGCATTAAATTTCCTTAGTGTTTTAAGTACCACCACATTAATAAAAGTGTTACAACTGCTGCAATTAATTCTGCAAGCCAAACAATTAAAATTGCTGGCCAAAATCTCATTGATAACAACCAAGCACAAAAAGACTGAGTAGTTGATTTATCTTCATCGCTCATACAATCTCCTAACGTCCTAAATAGGTTGGTGGTATTGCGTCTGTGCGCTGCTGAACTTCTGATTTAGGGATCCATCCTGTGCCAAGATGGGGATATTTTCTAATGCGATCTTCTACTATAACTGCAAACAATATTCCAACACTACAGCAAACGGCAACAGCTACTATACCCCAAACAGCTTCTGCATATAATTTACGCATTCTATGTTTTTTACGCTGCTCACGTGCGTAATCTTCACGCATTTTTTTAGCTAGGGCTGTTGTTTGTTCCTTATTGATCTTCTCCATCATTTCAGAAACGTCAGTGTATAAGGCACCTAGTTCTGGAGGGCTTTCGTAGATTAGCAGCTGGCGCAATTCTTTAGCCATCTGTTCCAACTTTTTACGCATTAACACACGTTGCAGGGCACGCTTGCCTAAACTTTCTTCACCTGTATATAGTTCTTTGCTGCGACGTTCTTCTTCAGCAAAAATAGCCATGCACTTAGCCATGTTGTCAAAGTACACGCCTAATTGGTCGCCAATTTGTGTGTACACATCACCAGGGTCTTTTTTGCTTAACTCAACAATTCGTTCTTTTTCTTCGTGAAGTTGCTGCTTGGCTTCCCTGGGTATAGGCTTGCCTTCGTATTGTTTATTAAACTGCTTGTCAAGATCCTTAAGTACATCTTTAACCTCACCAGCAGCTCCCTTTATATCTTTGTAGAGTTTACACCCTGCTTTTACAGCAGACACAGCACCATTGGCTAATGCAAAGAGTGTAAAGGGATCCATGTTACAAAACTACTTGTAGTTTGCTGTAATACAGCGGTTTAGAGTCAGACATATTAGTTTCCTATAGTTACGTGGTTTCGATAAAGCAACCTCTATAAAATCGAAATTAGGTTAAAACATGCAACGCATGCTCATAGTGTTTTTTACGGTCTTCTAGGCCGATTGTACCGCCATTAATCTTTTTGGTTAATGTTAGTATGTCGCCGGCATCTGCCCAACGATTTAAACTATTGGTTTCCCAAAACCAACAAGCCGATTGTGCAGCACCCTCAAATGTTTGAAGATATTGTGATGCTTCTTCTACTGAAATGTTTAAGCTAGCTGCAAACCACGAATAGTTGTCGCGTCCTGTAAGCTGAATTAAGCCACGACCACAAAAACGGTATCCATCGCCTGATTCTTCTGGACCATTGCCCATACGACTAGCGTATACTTTGTTAGCAATAGCTTCCTGCTTATTAGGCAAGCTGGCATAGTGTGCAGCAGTAGCATCATCTGGAAAATATTTTGGAAATATCTTGCGTAGGGTAGCTGCTTTGTAATTTAAATTTTCTTTTAGTGCAGTAAAACCTCCGGACTCATGTGAACACTGTGCAACGAAAGCAGCTATGCGCTCAGCAGTGTTGATCTCGTAGTCTGGAAGCAGCTGTGACAAGGCGTTATGCCATTGCTTTACATAAGGATTTTTAGGAATTAATTGCTGTAATTGCTGTAAAGTTATATTCATTTACCTAATCCCTCAAAAATAATTTTTTGTTTTTGATACCACTCAATCCACGCATCCATTTTAACTGCACAAGTATAGTACTCTGTGTAATTAATTACCACAGTTTTTGCTACATCAGAAAGCTGTGCAGTTTCTTGTAGTGTGTTTAGCTGTGGACACGCTACTAAGGCTTGTTTAGCCGGCGCTTCTGGAAATTTTGCGGTAACCGGTACTACAGTTGAACAAGCAGAAAGTGCTAAAACAAGTAAAAGTATAATGGTAACTGTTAGCATAGAGCTAATAACACCTTGATCTTCGTGTTTCATTTGGGCTGCTCCGCAGCACGATTGTGCTGAGTAATAAATTCTTTGGGAATTTCGCATTGTGTGTTGTACTTGACGATCTCCCTGTCAATGTACTTGACAATTTCCTCGCCGCGCACTTTAACAACTTGAGTTTTAGTTACTAGTTGTTTTTCAATTACCACATTTGTTTCGGCACTTTTTGCCGCTAATTCAACAACTTGTTGTTCAAGAGCGGCCGCTTTGTCTTTCCACCAGTTGTTTACTTTCAACATACCAAGTAAGTATATTGATATTACTAGCACAACTATACTAGTAATTTTTACTTGTTTTTTAAGTATGCTATTGGGCAGCAATAAGCTAACTAAATAGCCTATTGCTGCTGCAATAAATAACACATAAAACAAGATTTCAGGTATAAAGTTAAAGAACCACATAGTTTATTTATGCACTTTCCAAAGCGGTTATGTGGGTGATAGGCTATTTAGTTCAATTTTAATTGCGTCTAAATTGGCAGCTGTGTCAATTGCAACTTGCATGGTAGCATACTTATCCCTGATAACTTGTCTAGCTGCTTCTGCGGCTGTTGCTTCACTTGGAATAGTTGCTTTAATGTCTAGCGGAGCAAACTCAGCAGACCTTGCTTGCCTACGCTTTTCGTGAGCAATTGTTTTTGCTTTGTTAATGTTGATGATAATCATGCTGTGTACTCCCATGCAGCTCTAAATGTTCGGTCTGAGGGAATGTCAGTAACATCCACAATTTTGTACGCTTTGCCAGCAGGAACATCCTTGGCGGCAATTTCTTCAATGGTTAAACCGCACTCTGGTGCTGGAATGACGACGGCAACCCCACCATCGTCAGTTGGATAAATAATTCTTGAGTTCATGTTTTCTCCTATCTAAAAATTGCAACGTGCACCCACTCAGAGTCATTCGGGATTTCACCTGAGTAAGAATCTTCAATGCCAGTACATACTTGTCCAGCAGATGTAGATGTTGGCAAAAAAGTTGCATTCCCATAAAGTGTATAGGCTGCGGACCTTCTGCAAGTTGCAAGACCTGCATAGTTTGCATCGGGCATTGCCGTCGTGTAATTAACTGAGTAATTACCCGCCCCGTTATCTGTGAGGCTTGATACGTTAGCGCTTCCACGAATTGCCACAGTACCTGTGCCGTTAAAGTTTACCCAAGCACGACAGCCGTAGGCTGTAGCAACAGACCCATAACCTGAGTTGAAAAGCAAGTTACCGCTGGAGTCGATACGCATACGCTCTGAAGCATTTGCGGTAAATGCTAGATAATTGCTTGTGTGATTGTAGTCAATCGAGCCTACATATCTGCCAGGGGCACTATCTGATGTTGAAAAAACAAGCGTGCCTGTACCAGTTGGTGATGAACCAAGGGCCATTATTGCGTTTGTGCTGTAATTTCCTACTTGAAATTGACGATAAGGCGTAAAAGTCCCAATACCAACAAGACCATCGTTTTTTACTATTATTCCACTACCTGTCGCAGTGTATACTTGTAAAGCGGCTTGGCTGCCAGACGAACCCGATAAATCTACTCTTAACCCATAAGCCCCTGCTGTGTAATTTTTAAAATCTCCCGTCCAATCAGCAATAGTTTGAACCGTTTGGAACTTAACAGTTGGCGAGCTGGTTCCAACACCTACATTACCATTTCCAGTCACCGTCAAATAATCAGTGGCATTAGTTGCATCTCTGATTAAAAATGAAAAGTCAGCGGAAGTAGTTCCCGCTTGTATGCGTAATCCATAAGATTGTGTAGAGGTAGTGCTACCAGCAACAACTTGAGTCCAGTTATTTGTTGCACCGACAACATGAAGTTTTCCAGCGGGTGTTGATTGGTTGATACCCAAGTTACCACTTGAGTCGATACGCATACCCTCTGAAGCATTTGTAGTAAATGCTAGATAATTGCTTGTGTGGTTGTAGTCAATTGTCCCCACATATCTACCTGGCGCACTATCTGATGTTGAAAAAACAAGCGTGCCTGTACCAGTTGGTGATGAACCAAGAGCCATTACTGCGTTTGCGCTGTAGTTTCCTACTTGAAATTTACGATAAGGACTTGTAGTACCAATACCCACATTTTGTGAGCCATCTACAGTGATCGCTGTGGTTCCAGCAGTTTGAAGGTTTAAAATACCTGAAGTGTCTGCGGTGGTAATTAAACCACCTGATGTTGCTGCGTTAATTATTGATGCCATTTATACAGCTCCTTGTGTGTCTGCTGGTAGGGGCGTGTTGCCCTCTGCAAGCCATTTCAAATATGCTTGGTAGTCAGTGTTGTCTTCAACAAAGGGGATGCTGTCTTTATCGTTACGAAAAACGCCAATTTCAACACCATCTACTTTTAAAAGTTTGTATGTAGTCATTTATAACTCCGCAGAAAAACCAACAAAGCCCGTTGTGTTGCCAGAAAAACTAAAATAGTGACCAGCGCCAATAGTGAACGTACTGCTTGTTGTTGCACCCATGCGAACGTAATTTGTTCCGCTAGTTGAAATTGTTGGGACGCCATTGCAAACAGGGGAAATGCCTTGGCTCTGTGGCGCTCTAAATACATAGTCAGCCACTGTGCCGCTTGTAGAAAGCGTTGGAGCAGTTCTCATGGTCACAGGAAACTGAGCGATGCCAATTGAACTCGTGGCTGTGTCGGCCCACCCTTGATAAATCAACCCGTTTGTGTAGCCGCCTTTGTCGGAACTGCTTAATTGCCAGTAGTACCTCTGACACAAACCCAACTCAGTCCCATAATCACGAAAGTCAAACGATGTTGCGGTACTGCCTTTTTCAAGCTGAACGCCTGTAATTTGCCATGTATTACCAGATGTTGCCATCCAATTAATATCTCCAGTGGAACCATATAAATTAGATGCAGTCCAAACACCAGAGGTGCTTTGTAGACCGGTGCCATTAGCTAATGAAAATCCAACATGCAATCCATCACCGTTAGTTGCACCAACCCAAGTTCCAGCAGTTGCACCGGAAAAAGTGATTGTTTTCTTTTCCCAAGTATTTGCGGCATTAATTGTATATGAAATAGGGCATATATATGATTCTGCTGAGTTTTGTAAAAATGCACTCAGCTGTCCCGTAACGCTAGATTTAACCCAAAACGATAAGGTTACAGAAGATGCGTTAGCGGTACCAAACAGAAAATCGTATGAATTAAATCCTTCAATTTTTTGCCACAAAAAATAATAATCTTGTGATGCAAGACTAGTATCTGCTGTTGCAACTGTTAGTTTTAAACTATTAGAAAATCCTGTTGGTGCATCTGAGACTTGTTGTCCGGTAGCAGTACCGCCGCCCGTTGGTCTGATAACAGGATTCCATCTGTCAACAGGAAATCCAGAAACACTAGTAAGCGACAAACTCGCCCCAGCATTACGCTGGTCAATCCGCATATCCCCGTTAATAATACGATTGCGAAACCCCATGCCCATGCCCAAGCCAGCACCGCCAATAGAAGGCGCTCCAGTCATTAACACAGTGTCTGTGCTTGCGTCACCTAAAATGGTGTTGCCTGTTGTAGTTAAATTAACAAGGATTTCTGTGCCTGTGTTTGTCAGTCCTGGGGTTGTGATGCCCAAAGTTCCGTCTAGCGTGATCGCCATGGTTATGCTCCTTCTGCTGGTTCAGGCGTGTTGCCCTCTGCGCACCAAGCAAGAAAGGCTTGGTAGTCTGTGTTGTCGGGGGCAAATGGGATGAATGCTCCGTCAGATAAACGTATTAAACACTCAACGATATTTGTTCTTGGATTTATATTAGTTAATTTGTACATATAATTATAGTTCCGCACTTACCGTGTAATGATATTCCAATCGTTGTCCAGCTGATGCTACAGCAGCACTACTGTAAATATACTGATATCCTTTTGTATTCACACCAGTTAAACTGCTAATAGTAACATTTGCTCCACTATCTGTATTATACAAAGAGTTTACTGTACCAGTATTAGAGTTGTAAATTACAACTGTTGGTGTAGCTCTTTTTTCAACCATCCATCTAGGCAAACCATTATTGTAATAATTTGTTGTAGTAATCTGAGGAGCAACTATTCCAGCTGAACTTGTTCCTATTGCAGTTCCAATATCATATGATTTTTCATAATACCGCTGACACAAAGCCAACTCAGTCCCATATGGGCGGAAGTCAAACGCAGTTGCTGTTGAGCCTTTTTCCAGTTGAACGCCTGTGATGTAGAAGGTGGCTCCCGTAGTTTCACTTATTTTTGTATCACCAGTTACACCACGATAATCTGCTGTGACCCATGCTCCGCTTGTTGGCGAAAGTAAATTTGAACCGCCGCCAAGATCAAGTACTAAAGTTAAACCTGCGTTGTTGTTAACTACCCAGGTTCCTGCTGTTGCACCTGGTACAGTAATAGATTTTTGTTCCCAAGTATTTGCAGCAGAGATTGTGTAAATAAAAGGATATGACTGACCAGCCCCACCTTGTAGAGTACCACCAAATTGGCCTGTTAATGAACTTCGTACCCAAAATGATAAAGTAACAGTTTTTGCAGAAGCAGTTCCCCATGCAAAATCTGCAATGTTATAACCTTCAATACTTTGATAGAGTTGTGATCTAACATCTGTACCTGGGCTTGCTCCAGTTGTTGTAGTTACTGCTAAATAATTTTGAAATCCGGCGGCAACACGCACAGCATAGCCAGTTTCAGTTGTGCTTGGAGTTTGCTGAACAGAGAATGCCATTGACCCATTTTCAAATATAACAAATCTATCCAGCGTATATGCACCAGCACCGCTTCCAGCATTATTAATAATTGCCCCAGCATTACGCTGGTCAATCGCCATCGCACCATTAATAATACGATTCTTGAATCCTGTATAACCCACCGCAGTACCAGTGCCGCCACTGGCTTCTGCAAGAACCCCAGTAGCAGTGGGCAACACAGCCATAGTGCCTGAAACAGCAGGAATATTAATAGTGGTACTTCCACCAACGGCTGGTTCGGCTAAGGTAACACTTCCGCTTGTTGCTCCGAGTAAAACAATACTCATATTCTTTCCTTTATAAAACAACCCAGCGTGAACCGGATGCGACTGTTACTGTAACTCCTGAAGCCAGTGTTACGGGGCCTGCCGATGACCCTGAATAGCCTGCGGCGATTGTATAGTTGGTAGATACCGTTAAACTGTTCACTACTATACCGTTGGTGGCTACAGGGTCAGGGACTACTACCCAACTTAAATTACCACTAGTATCTGATGATAACATATACCCATTTACGGCAGCAACTGCCGTAGGAAATGTTAAAGTATATGACCCGCTTGCAGGAGCTGCAAGAGTTACAGTTCCTGCACCTGCATGGTTTAATGGAATAGGCATTTAGCAATCCTCCGCGTTTTCAAACCTAGCTTGTTGCTTTAAATTACTGTAAAGATATGGCAATAATTCTACTGCTCCTTGCGGCAATGGGCATGCAAACATGTGAGTCTCTATAGGAGAAAAACTCTTTTCTCTAGCTTCTGCTGTTGCATATACAGCGACATGATATTGAACGCTGGTTTTGTCTCCACGAAATTCAACAATTCGTGCGTATGCGGTTGGAAAAGACACACCAATTCCTGTTTCTTGTATATTTGTTTCTATTGCCATGATTGTTCCTTAAAATCCAACTTCATTCGAGCGAAGATTAGCCACCCAACGAATTGTCGTTGCGGCTTGTCCCGTTACCGTAAACATTAATGCTCCGTTTGTTGTGTCTGCGGTAAGTGCAACAATCCATGTAGAAGCACCAGCGTCTCGAGCAACTAGGTTTACTACTGGTGTACCAACAAGCACCGTAGAGGCTGCGTTAGCCCCTCGCTTAATAACCGCCTCAAAACTCCAAGCAGCCGTATTACCCGCTGCCGTTACGTTGGCAATAATGCTCCCTGATACGTACATTGCAGAATTGTTTTGAAGAACAAGTTGGTTTGTTGTCCCAGCGGCGCTTGAATTACTTCTTAATGCAGTTGCTGTGGCATCTGTTGTTTGGACTGCAAGAGACAAAAGCCCTGCTTGACTTAAACCTCTATTGCCAAAAGTTCCAAGACTATCGCCGGGAAATACGGTTTTAAAAGCTACGCCGTTTGTTGTTCCGTAAAACCCACCTATAGCAGTTGCGTTTACCGCATCTACTACGTTTGAGTTTCCTCCAAAAGCGCCAGTATATAAACTGGACACAGTGTGGCCCTGCCCAAAAGCAACACTATTCCAACCTGAAACAGTATTGCCCGAACCTGCGGCAAAAGAGCCAACGCTAGAAACTGTGTTATAACCAAACTGAGCAGAACCTGTACCTGAGTAGGTTCCTAATGCATTGGAAGATGAAGTACTTCCACTAAGAACCGCCCATTTGTAGTTGCTACGAGTAGATGCATCCTTTACTGAATATGCAACACAGACAAAAGACAAGTCTCCAGGAGTTCCAATTTTTGCTACAACAGTACCTTCATTATTTGAATTGGGATGGGCTAGTAGATCATATACCCAAACTCCATTACTACCTGAATTAACAACACTTCCAACTTGTTCAACTCTTATGTTTATGATTTTTCCAAGAGCAGACGCAGCAGGGAGTATTACCCTTACTGGGTAATAACTACCGCCAACATAAAAAAGTTGCGTAGGTGCACAGTCGTCTGCTAATGCAACTTGATTACTAGGGTTACTTAGTTGCGCTGAATTTGCGTTTGAAAAATCCCATTGCTGGACTAATGGGCTAACAGTTGTAGGAAAGCCGTTAAACATTAGTAATCTCCGCCAACTACTTGTATGCTATAGCCAGCTGCTACAGCAGTTCCAAATGTGTAGTAAATTTTATAACTTGCTGGTAAAGATATATTTACTGGAAGAACTGTATCAATTTGTTCTGCGGTTTGTGAAACAGTTGTTGCAGCCAGTGTTCTTTCAAAAAATAGCGTATTATTAGCGGCTGTTGCTGTAGTTGAACCATTGTTAATCCAAACGCGAATAACTGTTGCTACGTTTGTACCTAATGTTCTTACGCGGATAAAGTCAACTCTAGAACCATTTATTGCATTGGCAGTAAAGTTAGAATTGTAGTTAGTACCAGCAGTTAAATCGGTGGTTGTGTTTGCAACAAGACCTGCCGCATTGACCCATGTTACTACTGGAACTAAAGGAAAGATTGGGTTTGTATTTTGTGCCATTTAAAAGCCTCCAAATGATTGTGCTTGTAGTTTAGTAATGGGAGGCGCCGAAACAACACTAGCCCACTGTACGCCTGTACTAGTGGACTGTAAAAATTGTCCACTAGTGCCCACCCCGCCGCCCGCTGTTACAGTACCTGTTAAAATACCTGCACTAACAGTTTTGTTTGTTAGGGTTTCTGTACCTGCTATAGTAGCTAGGGTACCAGTTGTTGGAAATGTTACGTTTGTTGTGGCAGTAAGAGTTCTGGTATACGCAAAGTTACCAGAACTGGTAACAGTTGCTGCCACATTATTAATAACCCCAGTACCACCATATTGCGTACCCAGCGCATTGGTCAAGTTTAGGGTGGGTAGGGTAACTGTACCTGTGGCAGTATCACCAGCGACGTCTAAAAATTTAGCATCTGCTTCGGCTTTGGTGTATCCGTCAGTTAAACCACGCGGTATATAACTGACCAGTTCTACCACATCACTAAGCTCAGCAGCTGTGAATAGTGTAATGTAGGTGCCTGTAATAGCTTCAAAGTCTACGCCATTTATTAGCTTAGAACCGTTTAGGTATACGTCCACGTATCCTAAAATGTACCCGGACAAGGTGGTAAACTGAGTTTGCCCGGCCGTGGCTGTTATGTTAGTAGTCACCCTTTGTGACGCTACTCCTGGACTATTTCCTATGTAACTCATGTGTTACCTCCGTATTTATTTTTATTTGCAAAGTATTTTTAATTAAACATTAAAAAGAAGTTGCCATTTGAAGTAGGCGTAGGGGGTACAGTAAACACCCACCCTGAGTTATTGCCGCCGTCTGTGGAATTTGCCCCTGCATACCAATTGGCCCCACCAGTAGCTATGGACTGACTAATTGACAAATAGTCTCTGCTTACAGTACCGCTTGCCTTTGACAGTGTGTGGCTTGCGGCAGTGTCAGAACCAATCGTTATCAAATTTCCCGCCGTGCCTGACAAACTGAAATTGCTGAATGTGGTGGTGGTTCCTGCGGTAAATAGCACAGACGCTGGTTGTACTGTGTTTGTGATATTGCTGAAAGTGTTTGAACCTGTAATAAACAATGCACCAGCACCACCTTGGTTAATTGTGCAATTAAATGTAGAATCACCGCCAACAAACGTCTTGGCGGTTGCGCTAGTCATGGAAATTGTGCCTGTTCCTGTTCCTGCTGTGGTGGTAAATCCTGTGGGTGCAGCGTTGTTAAATGCAGAGGATGGGACAACTAATGTGCCGCCATTAAAGGTTAAATTTTTTGTGCCTGTTGCAGTTATAAAGCTTCCAGCAGTAAATGTTAATGTTTGACCATTTAAATTTAATGTGCCGTTAGTTAATGTAATGGATCTACTAGTACCCATTGTCAACGTATCTTGAAGTTGGAATGTGCCCCCAACTCCATCAAAGTTAAGTGGAAAAGGTATTGTTTTTGTGTTTGTTGTTATTTGCTGAGTGCCGCTTGTTGCGCCAAATGTTAGTCCGCCTGTGAAGGAAGTAAGCGTCATGCTTGCAGAAAGAGTTAAACTTCCATATATAATAGTTGAGGCTATTACGCTCACTCCTCCGGCATAACCAGTAAAGTTAACGCTTCTTGCAGTATATCCAGCGATACTTAAAAACAACAGTCCATAAGTTCCTCCAGTAAAGTTAAAACTAATTGAATTTGCTTCTGATAATGGACCTGAAAATACTGTAATAGTAGTAGAGCCTGTATATGTTATGTTAACTACCTGTGTTCCTGTTGTAGTAAGTCCTGTAACTGTTTGCGTATCCCACGGAGTACCTGTAGCAGTACAAGATATTTGACCTGTACCAAAAGCAATGGTTCTAGTGTTGGAGTTAGCTGAACTAAATAAACTTGTAGTTAATGTGTATGACTGAAGGTCTAAAGTTCCATAGTTTAAATTTGTTGCAAGGGTTGAACTTGTTGTAAACGCATCTTGCAAAACAACTGAACCACTTGGAGAGGTAACACTAAAAGGCTGTGTAAAAGTCTTAGCCGAACTTGTAATTGTTTGTGTAGTTCGTCCCGAATATGTTATTCGACCTGTACCAGTTAATGTAATCCCAGTTCCATTTATCCAATTACCATAAACTGATAGTGAATTTCCACCTGTTGCCAACGTCATCGTGTCTGACGTTCTCAACGACATATCTATTGTGCCAATGTTGTACTCAGCGTTAATAGTTGTCGTTGAACCAGAGGCAGGATAAGTTGCCGCAGGAAATACAGCAGTATCTTGTGCTAATGGGAACTGCGTTGAATCTCTACCCCCACCAGACGTAGCAGACCAAGAACCAATGCCTCCAGTACCCCAACTGCTAGACCCAGTTTCCCCATAAAACACAGTCTTAGCCGCAGGAAATGTAATTCCACTATTGCCTTTGCAATCACCTAGTCGAGTTCCTGACGCAGGAGATGCCGCCCCTGCAATGGTTATATCTCTAAAATCAACATCCGCTAAAGATACAGCCGCACAAGTTAATGTGCGTGTAGTGTTAAAAGTGCTAGAGAAAACGGCTATGCGGCATGATGCCACCGCGCCAGCATTTACTGTAAATGTTCCGTTAATTGTATGATTTGAAGCAACGGATAAAACACCTATGCCAATAGTAGCTCTACCAGTAATTGTTAAATTATTAAATATGCTTGCATCAGATGCAGTTACACCCAATTGCGGAGTGGTTAGTGCAGTAGATGTAAATGCTACGTTGTAATAAGTTTGTGTAGAACCGGGGAACCAACCTACTATTGGAGATGTACAATTTATGGTTGATGTTCCTGCATTCCATGTTAAACCACCAAGTGTAGAAGGAATACTAATTGGATACTGTGAGCTTAACGTAATAGTAGATGCGTTTAAATTAGCGCCTCTTGGATTGGTTTGATTCAGCTGCAAAGAAGCAGCAGTTACAGCATAATTTCCAGATGACGATGTATCAAAAGTGCCCCGTGGAATTAACAGGTTGTTAGTGCCAATATTTAATGCATCTTGTAAAGTAACCGAACCACCTGAACTATTAATCGTTATAGGCTGAGTAAATGTTATACCCGCACTTGTAATTTGTTGTGTAGTGCGCCCTGCAAATGTAAGTATTCCTGTTCCAGATATTGTTATACCCGTACCATTTATCCAACTACCGTAAATAAATGGTGCAGTTGTGCCTGTTGCTAACGTCATGGTATTTGACGTTCTTAACGACATATCTATTGTGCCAATGTAGTAATTATCATTGATAGTTGTCGTTGAACCACTTGCAGGATATGTATCCGCAGGAAATACAGCAGTGTCTTGTGCTAATGGGAACATGGTTCCGTCTACTGCACCGCCTGATGTAGCAGACCAAAGACCACCACCAGTACCACCCCAACCCGCAGAAACAAGTGCACGATAGTAAACAGTCTTAGCCGCAGGAAATGTAATTCCACTATTGCCTTTGCCATCTCCAATTCTTGTTCCAGTAGCAGGGGCCGCCGCCCCTGCAATAGTTATATCCCTAAAATCAACATCAGTTAAAGATACTGCCGCACAAGTTAATGTGCGTATTGTGCCAAAAGTGTCAGAGTTAATTTGTATGCGGTATGCAGAAGCAGTACCCGCACTTACTGTAAACGTCCCGTTAATTGTCTGGTTTGCATAAATACTTACTGCGCCGACACCAACAGTAGTTCTACCCGCAAAAGTTAAATTATTAAATGTGTTTGCGCCTGTGATTATTGGTAATGCTGTTGTAGATGTAAAAGATACGTTGTAATAAGTTAGCCCGCTACCAGAAAATGTTGGAAATACGTTAGAACAATTAAGTGTTGATGTTCCTACGTTAAATGTAAGGTTTGTTGTAGTAAATGTGACAGGGCTAGAACTAGATACAGCAACAGTTGATCCGTTCAAATTTATCGTTCTGACGTTTGCGTTGTTTGAAAATAAACGGCCAGCAGTTACAGAATAATTACTTGCTGAAGTATCAAATGTGCCGTTGGTAACTGTTAAGTCGCTAGTGCCGCAATTAAACGCAGAACCTAAAGTCCATGCACCGCCAACACCATCAAACGTAACCACCGAACCAAAAGCAACACCATTAGTGGTTACAGTTTTTCCTGTTGTCGTGGCATTAAATGTTGTTGTACCCGTATAGGTGCGGCTAAAGTTTGTGGCGTGAAATGTAAGACTGCCTGATACTGTCAAGCCAATAGCTGAACCCGCAAGGGTCATAACCCCATCGAGACCTGACGCTGTGAAGTCATTACAGACCCTTGGCGTTACAGACATTGTTACTGTAAATGCCGTAGTACTGCTATTTGAATTGGCATCAAAAAATACAGAATCTGCCGCGGTCGGTACAGATGCACCAATAGTCGCCGCACTCATGCTTTGAGATGACACAGTTCCACTTGTGTTCATAGTCCACGTATTAACACTGCCACTGCTTATTGTTCCAAGATTAGTGCCAGTTGAACCCCAAACAGTCATACCAACCGCAAGTGCAGGCGAACCAACAGTGGTTAAAGTAGTACCAGTACGGCTGGCGGTAAAAGACAAGCCAGTCGCCGCAGACCAGTTTGCGGTGCTTGTACTACTCCACGCACCTGTGCCACCTACCCAATATCTATTGGCCATATGTTACTCCTAAATTATAGGATTACCGTTTTCATCTAACACCACATTTCCATCAGCATCTAGCACGTAATTTGGTGGCGGAGCCGTAACTACTGCAATCCAGTTATCAAAACGTTGTTGCTTCATTGTGCTAATTTCTGTATCTGTAAACGTATGATTGTCTGGTAAGTGTAAGGCGTCACGAAATACGCCGTAAGTTGAGTCAAATTCAAAGTCTATTTTCATGCTTTTTTTCCTTATGCCGCTGCCACGCAACGCCATTTTGTAGTTGTTGAATTCCACACAAACCCTACATCTAAACGTGCAGTAGTAACTGTGGTAGTTGGTAATGCTGTTGTAGATGCTTCAAATGAAGCACCCCACGTTATAGCAACAGCAGCAGTACCAGTAATTGAAATCCAAAGTTTTTGTCCGTTTGTTGGCGTACCCGTCAAATTAGTAGTAAATGACGTAATAGCAACAGTTTGGTTAGTAATGACCATTATGTCATAACTATCGGTATTTAATGTAGGTGTAGCACTATTACTAGTGCTTGCTAAAATTCTTGGCGTAATACGCTTATTGCTTAAAGTTTGCGTGTCAGAGTCACCCACGACCGCACCAGCAGGAATAGTTTCCCTACCAAACTTGGCTAATTCTAATGCTTTACTCATGGGTTGTTCTCCGGTATATTAAACTGCAGTCCAACTGGTTGGAAAGCCTGCTGTAGATTTTGGTGCTTTTAGGTCTGCAAGCTGTTGGGCTAGGCTGGCTTCTGTAGTTGTGACAGCTTCTGTGCCCAGTTTATCTTTTACCCAGCCAACTACCACATCTTTGGTTAAGTCAGCAAATGGGATTACGGTATCGCCAGCTGTTAAGCCTAGTGAGCCGTATGCGGTAGCTGAGTAGTTTTTTGTATCGTCGCCAGTTCCAACTGTGTCTGTGGCAGTTGCACGCCAGTGCACTTGAGTTACTAAACCAGTCTGAGTTTCACGTTCCAGTTGTTCAATTGTCCATGTTGTCATGATTTTCCTTTAAAAATTAGAAGCCCCAGTTAACTGACTCATATCCAATCAGCACGATGGCTACCACAGCCACTGAGGTGCTTGCTCTTCCTGAAGCATTTGTGAGGGTGACGACTGCACCGCCGCTAGAACCTGAGGTAGTTACAGTAAGTGCAGAAGCAACACCGTAATTTTGAGAGCTGGCAACATTGACGGTTACGCCAGAGCCACCCCAGCCAGTGATGCTGTATTGATAGTTACTTAAAGCACCAACGTTATCGTCTCGTTGCTGAACGTAGGCAATCATGCTAACAGCCGTACCATAAGAGCCAGTATTTATAGTAAATAAGTTTACCGATGCTCCAATTGCTAAACCTCCTCTACTTCCGTTATAAGACTTCATGTTGCCACGAGCCTCAAGGTCACCAGCAATAGAAAGTTTTGCGCTGTTGTAGACAGCTGTGGTAGCAATACCAATGTTACCAGTGGAGCCAATGGTCAGGCGGTTTGCATTGCCGGTACCAAATACAATTGGTTGTGCCGCATAATGATTGATAACCATTGGATACGCACTAAACTGCATTATATAACTAACGCCAGCCGGTGCTACTCCTGCAATAGTTGCAATTCCGAATGTGGTAACGTTTCCTCCAACAGATCCTATGAGTAATCCTGTATTATATGCAGACGTAGTAAGTACGGCTTCAGCATAAGCACTACTGGTTGAAGTATTAACAACATGGGCACCAGTTTGACCACCTTGACTTTTATTTACTTCCAGTAAGTTAGAAGTTTGTGTAGGAGTAGTTGTTCCAATTAACAACCTACCGCTTGCATCAAGGGTCATTGCCGCTGATGCTGACCAAACAGGAACACCGCTTGTTGCAGTTGATTGATAAAATTCTAATGCGCTTGCCACCGCTGTAGAAGTAGCAATTTTCCAACTTTTACCAACTGAGTTACTTGAATCTTCAAGATACAAACCTGTTGTGCCGTCATAACTTACAGAAAATTGAGGCCTTGTTGTGGTCACTACTTGTAATCTGTTTTGTGGGGCAGTAGTCCCAACACCTACGTTAGAATTAACGTCTATAGCAAGTGCAGCAGCGCCGTTAATACCCATTTGCAATAGGGCTGAAGCGGCAGAACTTGCTGTTGGTATTTTAAAATCGATCGTAGCATCTGCTAGTGTTCCCAAATAATCTTCAAACTGCAACCTAGTTGTTCTTGAGGTAGTGTTTGTGCCTCTTATTCTCATAATTGCATTTACGCTAGAACCAGTATCACCCCGCACATCTAGTCGTGCGTTAGGCGAATGTCCCCCAATACTAACACTGCCAGCTTGAGTTATTAAAAATTTTGTGCCGCCGTTATAGAGTTCCCAACTGCTATTGGCTGAATTAACATTTACACCAACAGCCCATGTATTTGTCGCTCCAGTATTGTCTTTTGTAGCAAATTGATCGTAGGCTCCAAGGGAATTTGCCCCTACCGCTGTTTTTGTATTTACTATTGCCCCAGTGATAGTTTGATTTTGGTTAAATGCTAATGTGCCGCTTGACCCTGTTTGAGTAATCGTATTCGTAGCACTCAGCGTTCCAGTGACTGCAAGGCCAGTGGAGGAGAATGTGCCGATAGTGGTTATGGAACCGTTTGATAAAACTCGTGCCTCTAGTGTTCCGTTTTGACTGGTTTGTGCAAGCGCACGAATTGCACCAAGTGAATTATTTGTTGAGGTTGAATCCAGCCCAAAAAACCCTAACTGTGGGCCGGTAACACCCGCACTAAATGCTCTGGTATCTTTGCTGATTATTGGGTATGTTCCATCACCAGTCGATGCTGTAAGTTGGGCTGTAATAGTAGTTGCACTCGTAGCACTCAGCGTAGTAAACGAACCAGCCGCCGCCGTATTAGCACCAACAATACCGTCAAAGTTGGCTGCGTTAATTCTTCCGCTTACCCCTAAACCACCTGTGATTACAAGTGTTCCTGTCCCGGTAGTAGTAGAAGCAGTGCCTGCAGTGAAAGTTACTGCAGCATTGCTTGTTAAGGTTGTGAACGCACCTGTAGAAACTGTGGTGGCACCTATTGTAGTGTTATTAATTGAACCAGCTGTAATAGCTGCCGCACCTGGATTGACAGGAGTATAACCAAGTCTAGCTGCAATTGCACTAGTACTTAAGTCTACACCTTCAATCGAACCGTCTAAAATCTCACCACCAGAGACTAAGCCCTGAAATGGAGCATTTCCTATGACTGCCATAGTGTACTCCTTATATTAAGTATGAAATAATTGCGTCTGCTGAAGTTGCTGCGCTTGCGCTGGCTGTGACTGAATCACCTTCTTCAATAACTAATTTTTGATCGCCGCCTACAATGGCAAGAGCGCCGCCAGGAAGTACTGCGGCGCTTTTAACTAAAAATGCTGATGTTCCACCATTTTTTACTAAACGTGCTGAAACGGTAATTGTTGCAGCAGTTGTGTTGGCAATAGATAAACCGATTAAGGTACCAGTCTGACCTGCAGTAATGGTAGGAGTTATGGTACTAGGACTGGCATCTATTCCAATATTTGCTGTTATTTTTGATTTGAAAGCCATTTTGTATCCTTATCCTAAAGCAATAGCTAAACCCACTGCTTCTGCTTGACTGTATACGTCTAAATTTGTTCTTGCGGTTGCCACGTTACTTAAATCATTTAAATTTGACGTTTTAACCAACTTTTCACCAAGTTCTGTGTTTAAGTTAATAAAGTTATTATCAACTTCTGAATTAGTAAGGGGAGTATTTTTTGGCGAAACCCCCAATACTCGTGTAATAATAGTCGCCATAAGTATCCCCTGTTAAAATTAAGCTACAGTAATTTTCCAAGTAATTGTCAAGGTATCTAGTGCACCTTTGTTAATTACTGAGAATACGGTGCGAGCTACTAGTGTTCCGCTATTTACGGTTGCGGTTGCAGCACCTGCGTGTAGACCCGCCTCAGTAATTGCTGCAGTACCTGTACCGGCTGGGAAAGATGCAACATACTGAATAGCATCGTTAGCTACAGTTGTTGTTACTAGGGTAGTAGAAGTTAACGTAACTCGTGCGCTTTCAGCACCCAATTGTGTGTTTGCTGCAGCTGCTGCTACTGAACCTGTACCAATACTCATATAGCTTGTTGCAGCTAGTGTAGTATCTTTCATACGGCTAGCAATATAAGCTAAACCTGTGGAAACAACTAAGTTTTCTTCTGCTTGTTGTTTTACGTTGCCGAATTCATCTGTTAGAATTAGGGTCAACGTACCTTTAGTTTTGATGTTTTCTAATAACATATAAAATCCTTAATAAGTATAGTATTCACCCACATACCCAGCTTCTACGTAATCGTCTGTAGCGAAGTAGCTTTGCATAGCAAGTGTTTTTGTTTCTGATATTGAAACAGTTTCCGTTTTAGAAAGTGCTCCAACAAGAGTTACAGTATCGCTACTGTTTGTATTATCTGAAAGTGCTTTGTCAGTTGCAGCAGCGAATACCTCAGATAAAATTTTTGATTCTGTTAAAGTTGTTGTAACATCTTTAACAAGTTGTTCTTGACTATTTACAGTTTCTTGATAAGCTGGTTGAATTGCAAGTGTTACTAAATCTACAGTAGTATCAGTATCAGTAACTGTTCTATTATAACTAGCACTTGTACTAATTAAATCACTAGTAGTTGCGTAGTCTGATAGAGTTTTATCTACTTGAGCATACTGATCGTCTTCGATCGTGGCGGCACCATCAAAATCATCTGTAGCATCTACCCAGTCTTCTAAAACTTTGTTTGTTTGAAATACCTGGTATTCACTAGTAGTTGTTAAATCTTGAGCTGCTTTATCTATTAATTGAGTTATAACTTCTGTAATAGCAGTAATTTCTGCAAGTACTGTTGCAACAACTTTTTGCACTTGTTCTGCGTTAATAGTTTGATCAGTAAAGTCTCTATTAAAACCAACAACTCTGTCAAATGTTTCTGAAGTTATTGCGTTATCTTGACGCACTATTTCAGCTGCAAATGTTACTAAATCTACAGTAGTATCAGTATCAGTAACTGTTCTATTAAAATCAACAGTTCTATCAAATTGATCACTTGTAGCCAAGTAATCGGATACTGTTTTATCTACTTGAGCATACTGATCATCATCAACATTTGCTTCTCCAAGCACATCGTCTGTGGCATCAACTAAATCTTCTAAGACTTTAGTTGCTTCAAATACTTGTTGTTCAGTAGTAGTTATATTTTCTTGTGCGACCTTATCTACAAGTTGTGTTGTTAGCTCGCTTGTAGTTATAGTTTCCGTTAATACAGGCTCAACGGATTTTTGCACTTGTTCTGTGGTAGCACTAGACTCTGTAAGTGTTCTATTAAACTGAACGGTTCTGTCAAATGTTTCAGCTGTAACTGCTTGATCCGCCACAACCGGAAAAATATCTTTACTACTAGTTTCATTAGTAGTTACTTGATCAAGTTTGCTAACATCAGCTGCAAGTTGCGTAGTTTCACTAGTAGTTGTAGTTTCTTGTGTTACTTTATTTGTGTTTAAATAAGCTTGTTCAGTAGTAGCAACTTGATCTTGTGCTATTTTATCTACGGCTAGTGTTCTTTGTTCTGTATTAGTTGCAGTATCTACTTTATTGACATCAACTGCAAATTGTGCTAAATCTGTAACGCTATCTGCGTCTGCAACTTGTCTGTCAAAAGTAACAGTTCTGTCAAATTGATCGTTGGTAGTTGCGTAGTCTGATAAAGTTTTACCAACATCTGCATATTCATCATCATCTATGTTTGCTTCGCCAAGTATGTCATCTGTGGCGTCTACCCAGTCTTCTAATACTTTATCTGCTTGAAATACTTGCTGCTCACTAGTAGTTGTTAAATCTTGTGCTGTTTTATCTAGTATTTTTGATAGTGTTTCAGTATTAGCGGTAATATCTGCAAATACTTTTGCAACGGCTAATTGCAATTGTTCGGTATTGGTGGTAGCATCTGTATATGTTCTATAGTACTCTACAACTCTACTAAATATTTCTGAGGCTGTAGCGGGGTCAGCCAATACTTTTGTGACTGCTGCGCTAACTTGATATTGTGTACCTGCTAAGTCCACCAGTACTTTAGCTATGACCTTTATTAATTGCTCGCTGTACCCAAAGGTATCGTCTAACCGTTTAAATAAGGTGGGTTCTGGAATACTTTCCTCGCCCATATTTGTAACTACTACGTTTAACTCTGTATTTTCAGTTTGTGTTAGAGTATTAGGTGTAATACTAGCTAAAGTGCTTGTAGATACACTAGTTGTAGATACGCTTGTTACTATATTTGTAGTGCTACTATTATCTTGAGCAGTATTAATAGAAGCAGATACTGAAATTTGTTTAATATCTGCCATAATTTTCCTTAATCGTTAGAGCTATATGTAGGACTAAATAAAAGCTCTACCATTCCTCTAACAGGTTTCCAAGTGCGTATAAAAGTAGCATCTTGTGGTTCTGTTACACGTAGCTCAAAGAAGCCATAAACTGGAGTTTCTACAGTTGGTGTTTGAGTCCAAGTTGTGCCCAATGTTTTTGGAAATTGTAAGTAAACTTTATTTATTGTGGTTTCAGCCCAAAATGCAGTATCTAAAACTGGAGTTACTGCGCTTGTTCTGGCTGCACCAGTTAATAATTTATAGTATTTTCCGTTTACAGTGTAGTAGACTACTTCTTCTTTATTATAAGCTGAAGCTGCGTCCCAGTTACCAATAAGTGAGGGCACCCTAACAGTTAATACATTAGTAATTCCGTTTGGTTTAATTGTAGTTGGTGTAGTGATTTGTCCGACAGTATTATTTGCTTCTACTACTACAGCTTCGTAAACATATCCTCTGTTATTAGCATTTCCATACCAACTAAGGGCGTCTTCTACAAAATTTAGTGTAATAGGAAACTCTAATTGTTCTCCACGCACAAAACTCCAAAGTACGTCACCACCATCTGTAATTAAATCATTGATGGGGTCTAATAATCTAGATCTTGCCATAAATACTCCCTTGTCTTAATAGTTTAAAGCTACTTACTTCGTTTGTAAGAGCAATAACCTCGGTTTGTAATCGCTGATTTTCTACAGTTAACTTTTGTAGTTCGTGATTTAGTGCAATTACTTCAGTATGTAAGCGACCTAATTCCAGGCTAAGAGCCGTATTTTGCTCACTTAGACGTTCTAGCTCAGTATGCATAAGTTTAATAAGATTTGACTCAACATCATTACTAAGCCAATCTTTTATTAACTTTTTAAATACAAATAAAGCCGCAATTATTCCCACAGCAAGCATCATAAGTGTTTGTATTATGTCGTCTGGACTTGTATGCTCCATAAAATATATCTCCCCTATCAGGAGGTTTATTCTATAAACAACCTGCTATAACATAGTTAAACCAATTTAATTAGCGTCTAAAGCCTGTCAAGAAAAAAATTCGACACGTCTAGACATTTTGTATTATTATATCATAAGGGCAGGCTAATGTCAACATAAAAAAATACCAGCCCTAAGACTGGTATTTTTTATTTTACCAACTTTTTATATCAAGATTGGTGTTATAGAAACTAAAGAACTGATATTGTAAACTGTTAGAATTACTGCGACCATATATACTATAGCTTTGAGTTAACTCAGGATTAGTATTGCTAGGAAATATACAGTAGTATATTAATGCACTAGAACCCCAGCTACGCATTAGTGTTTGTAGTTGTTTACGGTCTGCGTCTGGCAGGTATTCTAAATCAAACTGCATAGTTTCTGAGATAGGCTTTCGGTCTTCGTACGTGTTACCACTACGAGTTGTAGTAATTTCACTTAAATCTTCGTAGCCTAATTGAATACCATTACTAGCTTGTCTAGTGCTTTCCCAGTATGTGCCACAAATAAGTCTAGCACAGTCAATTGCTGTAACTGTAGTACTAGTTAAGGTAATTACTAGCTTTTTAAGCTGATAAGTTGTGGGAAACCAAAAACTGGTTTTAGTAGCTCCGCCAAAACCAAAATCAACGTAAGTTGGCAGCGTGTATTTATTATACAGTGTTGTTACTCGACCTGTGCAAGCCGGTAGATTGTCAGTTTCGTAAATAGGCGTAGTGTCTGCGGTTTCTGTGTACCCTACAATTTTAATGGTATCGCCTGCCTGCAAATTTGTTGCAGGCAGGGCTACACAACTAATGCTTTGTGCGGTTGACCAAGTTAGTGTATAAGTTACAGCAGCACCAGTACTACGATGAACGCTGGTTTTTTGAGTATTTTTAAGGTTATCAACACTAAAACCTGAGGCAGTTGTGCTTGCTGTAATAACAGCCGCATCTGCCAAATTGTTGTAAATTACTCTTAGGTTTGCCATGGTGTTCCTTAAACTGAGATCGAGATAGATGGCGTAGCACCAAAATTCATAACAAAAGTGCCTGCGGTATTTTCAATTCTGTGCCCTACTAACAGTGAGTTAGCCGCTAGTCTATTAGCAGCAATAGTTCCAGTAGCTATTAGGTTGCCATTTATAATTACGGCAGGATCTAGCCATGTAGTGCCATCCCAGAATTTAGTAAACGATGCTGTTTGTGCAGAATTTGTAAAGGTAACCGTATCACCTATTTGATTGTAACTTGTAAAAGTTACTTCACTTGTCGCGGCAGAACCATTAACAAGATTAAAAATTACACGATTAGCTAAGTTATTATTCCAAGAATCTGTGGTAATACCATACTTTGAACCGTAACCTTGTAAACTACCTCGAGCTCCTGCATCTCCGGGAACTATAGAGTCTGCACCATCTTTAATTACAGGTATAGATATTCTACCTATTAGTTGAGTAAATCCACTATCAACGTATGCGTATATATCTACTGCCATTGTGGCGGGAACACTAGAAAAATTATACGTTTTATTACTTTCTGCTGCGGCACTAGTATATACTAAGCCTGTACTATCATTGTAAATTTTAAAATATCCGTTGTAGTCACTAACAGTAGTTCCATCTGATTTTTTAATGTAACCCGTTACATACGGGATACTAAAGGTTCCATTTGCTAGTTTACGTATTACTTGTTGACTTGCTAGTAATGAATAAGATACTCCATTATCGCCTTTATATCCTTGAGGAATAGTAAAATTTAGTGTTGTATTTGTGCCACTAGTAGTTGGAGTAACTGATGCAGAGCTGCCAGCACCCCCTGTAGTTATTGTACCTACTGCTATAGTAGGAGTAATGCCATCAGTACCTGCTGCACCTACAGGACCAAATCTGATAGATTTAGCTTCTGCATTAAGTGTACAAAAACTACTATCTGCATAAAGTCTTATATTAGCACTTTTTGTTACTGTTCTTATTACTGTTCCATCTTTGTAATATTTTACAGTTTTACCATCATATACAATACCTAAAACTGTGCTACTATTATATGTTTGAGCAGGTATACCTGCGTCAAAACTTTGTCCAGTATTGTTTTCATATATTTCTAAAGTGCCGGCAACAGTGCAATACCAAGCAAAGTCAAGAGTACTGTAACTTGAATTAGTAGTTGGGTCAGCATTTAAACCTATCATGAAATCATTGGCTGTACTAACAGGAATAAAAGTTATGTAGGCACCATTTACGTAACTTTCGGCTGAATATCTTTGGGAATCCCAAGCCAGATTATTACCGCTTATTTTCTTTAGTTGAGTGCCGGTAATTATTTGTACTGCATCATCGCCCAGCCAAGTAACACTTCCTGCAGTTTGTAGTGCTGTAGTTGCATTTGTACTAGCAGTACTAACTACAGTAAAAATATCCGTACCTGTGGAGTCCGATATTTTTAATCCACTAGCATCAAACTTTAGTTGAGCAGCTCCAGGAGTGCCTACTCTAATATACCCACTTGAGTCTACATAAAAACCATTACCGGTTGTAAGACTAGTGGCGTTACCACCTTTAATGTAATCTGAAATTGTTAAACCACCAGTATTTACACTGATTGCTGCTAAGTTACCTACCTTTAAAGAACTAATGTATGGAAAGCCCCAACTAGTATTGCCATTAGTAACAAACACACCATCACTTTGGTAAAGGGTATATCCCTCACTAATAGAGTTAGGAGCATTTGCTAACCAGGTTACAGTCCAAGTTATACCGTTTGAATTAGTAGTAAACCAAGTACCACTAGTAGGGTATGTACTATTTCCTGTAGTAGAAACTGTTGCGGGGGTACTTGCGGGGGTAACCGCAGAGGGTACTAAAATGTACGCTCTGCGAGCACTAGCACCATCTGTACCATAATATCTTACTGGAGTAATGCTTGCAGATACCCAATTTACGGCAGTAACTGTATCTGTTTGAGCCGCTATTATACTAACTGCAGCTTGATATAATGTATAACCAGTTTGAGCTGCAGGCGGAGCAAAAGTCCAATTGCCTGGCTCTGCTGCCATGGTATTTGTTATCCAACTATACGTTGTAGCTCCTGCAATAGTTGGCGCACCACTTAGTGCATTTTGGTACACAATAGCAGTATAGGTTTTAATTAAGGCATTAGCTTCCGTTGTTATTTGTCTTACAGTTCCGCCAGCCCAACTTGTACTATTAACTACATAAGTAGTTGTACTAAGTGAAGATTGTGCTAATATAGCTACCGTAATTTGCCATAGTTTGATACCTACACCACCTGGACTAGTAGGTACAGTTTCTTTCCAAGTATCCGTGCCTATATAAGCATGACTTTTACTTAACCACGTATAAGTACTTGTTCCAGTTGGAGTAGCTGGCTGTGTTGTTGCCCACTGATAAAGTGCAATTTCTGCAAGTTGTGCTCCACCGGTACCTTGTTTGGCTTTAGTTATGGTATAAGTTGTAGTATATGCAATTAAATTTCTAGTTGCAGTAAGTGTAAAATTTTCTGAATTACTAGTCCAGGCATTGGGTGTAGCCTCACTAACAGTGATTAAACCAGTTGATGTGTTTACTGCAACGGTTACACCATTTTTTGTTTGAGATCCGGGGCTATATGCTACACCAGTAGTTACTTTAGATATACCATTGTATAGCTCAAGATAGTTATCTGCAGCAGGTAATGTGTATCCTGTACCGTCTGTGTAGGCGGGTAATAAATCAATAGTTCTAGTAGTTTTTGCTACTAGTTGATTAAATATTTTGGAAATTGTAATGGGCACTGCCTGGTAGTTTACACCTTGGTAGTTTAAGCTAGCATTTACAGTAGCTACATCCCCTGTAAAATTATCGGGGTTAATAGAAAGTTGATTACCACTAATTGTTGGTGCTGTAATAAATCCAGAATAAGTAAATGTAACTGTGCCTTGTAAGTAACCTGCTAAAGTTGCGGTAACTACGGCGGCAACAGGTTGAGGTTGATTATCAGATCCATATTTAAACTGTTGAGTAGGGCAAGTCAAACTAATATAATTAGTAGATACTCCTACTACTCTAATAGCAGTATTTTTTAAAGCTACGTCTCTGGCATTCACGGCTGTTACTGTCATACTAAAACTCCTATGCTGACTATTCCGGTGGTCCAATTACGGGTTACGGAATATACCATGCCTAATTTTCCTGCACCTAATCCAAATCTAGCGCTCTGTATTGTTACTATATCACCTAATTGCACAAACATTAAGTGCGGTAAATAGTTGGCAGTAATTACGTATCTTTGTGTTTCCCATAAACTAAGACGTTTTTGTGCTTCTGTAGTAGCTTCTGTAGTAACTAACAGTAGTGTTTCTTCTTCACTAACAGTCCCACTGTCTCTGTATAAGGTCTTTTTATCGGTATTTTCTAAGGGCAAGTAAATATAAGGTTCGTCGAACCTACTTTCAGGATTTACGCCGCCGGCTACTGTGGTTTGAATAGTATAATTTTTGCAATAACCTAATTTAATACTGGGTTTGACTGGAAACATTTGTTGAATACTTAAAGAGTTAAGTATCATGTTATCGTCATTAAGCGTATATTTTGCTGTTCCTGCTGGCGCTTTAATTTCTACTAACCTTAATTTACTAGCACTTACAACGCCGCTTGTTACCACAATTGACGGACATATTAAGTTTGCATTTAAACTTTTTGCTAATTGATTGCAAGCATCTAAGATATTTGTGCGATCACTAGAATAAAAACCTACTGCACTTGCGTTAGTAAAGTCATCAAAACTTATTTCGCTATCTGTAAACCTATTTGCGGTAGTACCGTAGTTAGTTACTATTTGTCTAATAATTCCAGGTACTGTATTAGTGTATGTAGTTCTGCCCTGCGCACTACAAGTAATAGTTCCTACTGGACTAGTTAGTAGTGTAAAAGTACCTGAACCATTATTTTCAGTTACTGTAATTGGAACCCCACTATCCCTGGCTTCAATTAAACCATTTATAGCACCATCATGAATCATGTACGTTTGGCCTGCGCCACTCACGCCACCCACATTAAAAGTTAGTGAGCCTGCGGTATTTGAAGATGCACTTGTGATTGTAATTTGTGTGGCACTATTTACGCTTATAATAGTTGGATTAGTGCCAAATGCACCTGTACCACTTACTTTTGTTAATACTTGCCCTTCCAGCATACTAAGAGTAGATGTGATACCTGTTATTGTTGATGTAGTAGCTGAAGTAGTTATAACTCCAGGTATGCCACTAGCACCGCCTTTGTCTACCAATAGCGGTTGAATATTAAATGCTTCGCCAAATAACAGTGGTAAAACATTTTTTAAGGTATTCTGTGAGTAATTTGTATCTGCTATAGTACGCTCTGAAATAGGGTCGTTTAAACGCTGTAGTTTATCAAATAGTGTAAAACTTAAAGCATTTTCGCCAGGCGCAGTTATCTCTTGTATTAAACCATCAAAGATTAGTACAAAATCTGATTTAGGCCAACTGGGATCGCCTAAGTAAACTTTAATTGGTCGCTTGCTCCACACATACGTTAAATATGCGTCATGAACACCACCAGTATTAACAATTTCAAGACTACCAAAACTAAGTGAAGCTTGACCGTCAACATTTAAACTTTCTGAAAAACTTAAGCCGCCTGTTATAGCGGCGTTATAGTTTTGATTGTCGCCAAAATAAGCAACATTAGATAAAAAGAAGTTGGAAACTGCGGAGTTTCCAACTTCTGTAATATCTGCTAATACACATTTAATATGACCTGGCGTATTAAGCCAGGTCACCATTTCTGTTACTGTTTTCATTTAATCGTAGCCTTATTCTGAATACGAGTTACTTGAACTGTTTTATCAGATCCATCTGTAACTGCTTGAGCAATTTGCTCAGTGTTACGATCAGTAGCTTGAGCATTCATAACAGCACCTTCTGCAACAGTACGTTCTAAACTTGTTATTTTCTGATTTAATTCACGGATTTGAATAGACATATCGCGAGTATAGTTATCAGTAGTAGTTAGTCTAGACATTAGCACAAAGTTATCTGCTGCAGGAATAACGCGTTCACCTTTGTGAATTAACGCTGTCATATCTTGTGGCACGTAATTTGTACCTGTTGCCATTACCTTAGAATAACCAGTACCTATTAGCTTAGAAGTAGCATCTATGTATTCTTGCATTAATGTTGCAGTTGTTTTGCTACTGGCTTCAATGCTAAATAAATAGCTTTCAGAAGTTTTTAATGCATCTAGTTGTTTTTGTGAATCTGTTAACTGAGTTTCTAGGGTACTACTTGTTTGTGCAACTATAGCAAGTACTGTATTAAAGTCAGCAGTATATTGAGCACCACTTGCAAAAAGTTCACGACTTAAACCTAAGAACTTATCAGTTGAACCCGATAATTTACTAATGGCTAAATTACGTGCGTCTTCTTCTTCTTTGGTTTTTGGTATACCGTTAATAATAGATAGCAGGTTAGTAATATCGTCTTTTGCAGATTGATATTGTTGACTTGTAGTCATTGAACCTTTGTCGCCTGTTAGTAGTGCATTTTTATAGTCTGTTAGGCTAGTAATTTGACCTTTAATGGTTTTGGTTACACTGTCAAGATTTGACTTTAAGTTTTTAGCAGCAGTTTGTTGTTCACCAAGAGCCCAGATTTGTTTTTGCAGTGCTTGATTACTTGCATCAAGCGCTAACAGCTCTTTATTACGTAAAGTTACTGTATCATTCTCTAATTCTAAAATCTTCTTTTGTAAGCCTTCGCGCTCTGCGGCTACCTTTTCCTGTGCTTTAAACACTTGATCAATTCCAGGAGCTAAATTCATTAAAGCTTGATAAGTATCGCGACCCGTTTGGGTAGTAACGTCTAATGATCTTATTAATGCTGCAAAACCTTCGCGGCTAGTTGCAGTAGTAATTTTTAGTCTATCTAATTCATAGTTTACTGCTTTTTGTACAGGAACTAGTTGCTCTGTTGCACTTAAGAAATTAGATTTAAAGAAATCATATTGACTAATAAACTTATCTAGACCTCCGGCAGTAGTAACCATTGCTTCAGTTATATCAAATAACCCGGTTACAAGTTTATCAATACCAATATTTGTAAGAACTTGCTGAATTTTAGTATTAGCATCAACAACTCTGACTACAGTAGTTAAGTAACTTTCACCAAACTTTTTATATTTATCAAAACTTGAAAATAAAATTTTGGCTGCCTCATCTAGCTTACTACCAATAACTGCGTTTAGTTCTTTTACAATCTGATCGCCAGTCAATCCACGCAAATCTAGATCAAGATTAGTTGCTAAAGTCTCAAATGCTCGTTGTACTTGAGAAACACTAACTCCAGCACTTTTACCTACTTCAATAAACATATTTTTGGACTCAACAAATATGTCTTTAATGGCATCCCCCACTTCGCTTTTAATTGTCATAGTTTCACGCCATCTCACTGTCCAATCATCGTCTTGACCAAACCAGCCTCCATCACGGTGAAATTGTTGTAAAACATCTTTATATTGTTTAATACTATTGCTAGTATCTGTAATAATTTGTTCTAAACTACCGCGTAATTGTATACCTGAACTTTCAATACTTGTAGCTGCGCTAGTTCCGCCACCAAAAATATTGCCCAATAGTCCACCAATGAGAGGAATGCTGTTCCAGCCTGAAGCAGAACTAATTTCTCCCGCTTGGGTACCAAACTTACCGCCCTGACGAAGTCCAGGAATTGTGTAAATTGCCTGAGCTGCACCAGTCATAGCATTAGCTACACGCTCAAATGATTTTAGTAACCTGTCATCATATGCCAATCCATCTACAGAATTATCTCTGATAATTTCTAAAGACTTATTGATATTATCAACTTTTGAGGTACTATCACCAAATACTCCACCACCAGTTTCAATCTTATTGCCGCTAGCATCGTAAGTTGTTCCAGTACCTTGTGTTTCTTGCATTTGTGCACTGTTCATGGCAAACGAACCGCCTGTACTAACCGAAGGACCACCGCTGCCAAGTTTACTCAGTAAAGCTGCTACAACTGCTGCCGTTACAGCTCCCGCAGCTAAGTTAGCTGGAAATGGTAAGCTGGCTAAAGATTTTATAACAGCTAGAGCACCTTGTGCAACCCCTTCTGTTTGTGCAGCCATGGTCTTAGTAACTGTATCTTTAATCTGCATTGCAGTAGCCCAGGCACTCATAGCTGTTTCTGCTATAAATGTGCCTAATTTAAATAAGTGATAAGCTTTTTCAATTCCTTCTAGCTGTTTGTATATTAAGCTCTTTTTATCAAACATACCTTTTGCGGCACCGATAACCCTTGCTTGATCTCCAACTTCTTCTTTAGCAAATTGCTTTTTAAGTTCAGCTTGACGTGCTTCATCGCCTGCAGCATTTTTAAGTTGCTCAGCACGATTTTTCTGGTTAGTTTGTAATGCATCAAATGCAGTTAAGGTATCGCCCATAGCTTTACCTGTTTCGCCAAATACTACGCCTAAACTTTCTGCGGTACTTTGAACTAGTTTTAGGTGTTCAGCTTGTCTTAATAATTTTTCGTTTAATTCAGCTTGTAGTTGGATACCTGTTTTAACAGTTTCGTTTACTTGATTATTAATGCTAATTGCTTGCGTACTTACGTCAACTTGTTTTTGAGCATTGGTTAACCCTTCACCTGCACTAGCTAAAGCACCCGTGCTTGCTTCGGTTGGATTTGCAACAGCTTGTGCAGCTGCAGCATCAAATATCTTTTGTGCTTGTCTTGCGGCTTCTTCTTTTTGCAATAAGTCTGACTTAAGTTTTAAATCTTGTTCAGTAAACTTTAGGTTTTGTGAGGCTAAATCGTTTTGAGTTCTAAGTCTATTAGCAGTAATTTCGTCTAGTTGATTTAACTGTAATTTTAGTTCTATTTCGCGCTGTTTATTGCTAAGTTTGGCTTCTTCAAGAGAATTAGTTAATCTTAGTTTTTCTGCTTCTAAACTTGTTTGTAAAGCTAATTTAGCCTGTGCTATTGCTGATCGTGCTTTAATATCAGCTATTTCTTGACCAAATACTTTAGTAGCCTTTTCTAAGTCTAAGTTAACTTGTTTTTCTTTGTTTTGTGCAGTCAATAAAGCTAATTGTTGTTTTTCGTTTGTTATAGTAGCTATTTTAGCTGCATCATTTAAATCGCGCAATTCTTTATCAAGTTGCGCCTGTTTGCTAGCAAAATCAGCGTTATCTTTTGCCTGCTGATTAGCAGTTTTTAACTTAATAATTTCTTCTGAGCTATAAGCATTTACTTGTTCGTATATACCAAGTAGTTGGCCTTCTATCTCTAACCTAGTTTTACTAATTGCTATCGCGTCTTGTGTTATTTTAAGCTGATAATTCTTAGCTTTTGCTTCTTTATCATAACCAGCTATTTGTCTGTCAACACCAATTTGTTCAAGTTGAGCTTCTCGCTGAGCTTTAGCCAAATTATCGGCTCTTTGAGAAGCTTGTGCCTGTAAAAGAGCTAGTTTTATTTTTTCACTGGGAACACCGTCTTCTCTTTCACCCAGTGTTGAGCGAATACTACTAACACTCATGCCTTCTTGTAGTAGGCTTTTTGCAGTAAGTTTAAGTATAGCACCTTCTGCTTGCTTTAACATAGTTTCAGCTAATGCAATTTCTTCTGGTTTAGCGCCAGTTTTCTCTTTCATTGCGGTTGCTACTTGTTGCTGCAATGCTGCGCTCAGTAAGCCTAATGCATCAGTATTTTTCTGCGTTATAATTTGTGCATTATAACTAGCTTCTATTAAACTTTCTTGTATTTTTAGCTCTTGTATACGTAACTTGTATTCATCGTTAGACGTGTCAAATCCTGCAGATGCTGCAAAACTTAGTTGTGCTCGTGCAAGAGATATAGCTGCAAGTTCTTTTGTTTTCTTCAACCCTAATTCAATTTTCTCAAGTCCAGCACTAGCAATCTTATCTATTAAACCAACTTGACTAATAGCAAAGTTAGCTCCTTCTTTTTGAGCTTTCTCTACCTGACTAATTGCTTTTTGTAGTGCAGCATTTGCGTTTTCTATGTCTCTTTGCTTTGTAGTTTCTAGAAAACCTACTCCACCCTGTCCAAAAGTTCCTGCATCAGGAGCAGTACTAAGCTTACCTTTGCCTGCTTTTGCTTGTTCTAGTTCTTTTTCAGCTTCAACTCTTTCTTTAGTAGCAACGCTAATTTCTCTTTCAAATTTTGCAGCTTGTGCTAATTCTGTCAAATCAGTAATATTTAAAGCAGCTAAAGCTTTAGGATCCTTACTAAGTTTGGCTATCGCTTCTAAAGCTTTTAGTGGGTCTTGTAAAGACTGAGCAAACCTATCTGAAGCATTTACTAATTCTACTCCTAGTTTACCTTGAAGATCTGTAAAAGCATTAGCTTGAATCATCTGATCAGTAATTTTACCAATTGTGCCTAAACTTTCTGCAAAAGCTTTTGCAGCATTTGTTGCATACTCTTCTTGCTCTCTAATACCTTGTACCGTTGCTTTTACTTGATCCAGTTTTCTTAGTAATTCAGCATCCGGTATTGCTTCTAGTGCTTTATCTAGTGCTTTTGTATCATACAAAAGTTTAGGGTCATCTAGCCCTAAAACACTAGCTAGCAGACTTTCATCTTGTTTCTTATAAGAGCTAAATTCTAGTGACTTTAACACGCCCTGAACAGTATCTTTTGCACCTTGTTTTAACTTATTGGCATTACCGCCACCAAATAAACTAGCAAAACTGTCTTTAAATCTATCCCAGTCATTTGCAGCTGCATCAAACTTTCTAACCGCTAATATCTGGCTTTCAAACGCATCTGTTAGTCCGCCTAGTGCGTTTGTAAATGCAGAAATACTTTCAAGACTAAAACTTTCTTTTTTCTTTATAAGATATAGATCGTACGTATCGTTTACGCCTTTTAATGCTGCTTTAGTAGCATCGGTTGCAGCATTAAAAGCTTCTACTTCTTTTGTAGCGCTTGATGCAAAAGAGTCAATTAGTGAAAATACTGCTATAGCAGCACCTGCCATTTGTCCTAGAGTGCCTAGCGCACCCACAATTCCCATAATTCTTGTAGTTACGGCAGCTAGTGTGCCTTTGGCAAGCGTAGTATATTTATCCCAAGTTCCCAAGCCTTCTTTTTGTACATTTGCATGAAGTTCTGACCAAGCAGCTCTAACTCCTAAAATAGAAGCAGTTTCGGCTGCACCTGAAATTAATTCACTTTTAGTAACTTCTTTTCGTAATTTTATATATCTTGCTAAAGCTAAAGTTTCAGGGTCCCACTTACTAATAGGGGCTCCTGCCTTTGTTTCCATCTTATCTTGTCCTGCCGTTAATAAGCTGTTGGCTTTTATTAGATCAAGTTTAGCTTTATAAACTGCAATAGCTCCTTCTAGCTGTAGTTTATCTGCTCTAGCATTCTCAATTTGAGCAGCTGTTGCTTGCGCACTGCCTTTTTTACCGGTTTCAATAATTTTATTACGATTTTCTAATATTTCTTTAGCACTGGCTAGCGCTTTAGGGTCTGCAGCAATAGCACTAGATAAATTATTAGCAAGTGTTTTATCAAGTGCTGGGTTTTTGTTTAGTCTATTTAAATTTGCTTCTGCTCTAGCTACAGATTTTTCTAGATCTGGTATTTGAAACTGACGAAGTAATTTTTCTTGGAAAGTATCTGGGAAGGCTTTTGCAAAAGCAGCAGCCGCATCTGCCGATGCTTTTCTAGTGGACTCTATGCCACGACGAAATTCGCCTAATGCAGGCAGTGCTTGTTTTAATAGTATTCCAGCAATGCTAGCAAAAACAACTGCTAAAGCTGTAGGAGACTCAGCTAAAAATTTAACAGCAGGTGCTAAAAATGTATTGACTAGCTCTAATCCACTTGTTGCTAGATTCTTAACACTGGCTAGTAGTTTATCATAAGGATTAGCGGCTACGTCAATAGCACTAAATTTTTCTTTTGCTTGGTCAAGTACTGCATTAGCAAAAGCTTGGCGTTTTTCAAAGTCTGATAATGAGGCTGTAGTTTTACCAACAGCTAAGGCATACTTTTGCGTTGCTTCATCAACTTTAACAAAAATACCTAATTCGTCTAATAGTTCCGGCTCAATCTTGCTAATACCGCGACTTAGACGGCTCATAGCATCAGACATATTTAAGCCTAAAGCTTGAGATGCTTTATTGGCTACTAACGCTAAATCTTTTATTTGTTTAGTATTTAAACCTGCAGAACTAGCTTGAGCCACAGAAGTCATTGCTTCTCTAAGTGATACTGCTCCGTCCACACTTGCGGCAATTTGTTTAGAAAGCGTACCCAAATTACGGCCGCTTGCTGCACCTAGTTGGTCAAGTCCTTTAACCATGTTTTCTGTTGCTGCAGCTTCTTTCAAGGCAGTAAATGCTGCACTTACAGCAAATATGTTTGCAGCAAAGGTAGCGTACACACGTACCAATCCACCAAGACCTTGCGACTGTTTTGCAAAGTCTCGTCCTTCAGCACCGCTTGTTTGAGCAGTGCCTTGTAAATTTCTATAGCCCGTATTGTCCATAGTAGCCGCAGCTTTACGGCTGCCGCCAGTACCACCTTGCTGAGCTTTATTTGCGCGATCAGCATTTCTAGCCAAAGCTTCTAATTGCTTATTTAGTGCGGCGGCTTCTTTTTCACTTTTAGGTAGGGTTCCGTTGGAACTAACGTCTATACCAATTTTAATCGTCTCATTGCTCATGGATTCTCCCGGCATTATATGGCTGTAGAAACACTTCTACAGCAAATATTCATAACTGTCACTCATTATATCACGTGGACTAAAAACTGTCAAACCAAAAAATTTCAAGCAATAAAAAAGCCCTCAACTAACTTGTGGAGGGCTTTTTATCGTGCGCTTGTCTTACCTTTTCATTTATCAGTCGCTTACGGATATTATCCATAGCACGAATAAACGTTAAATAGATTAATCTATCTTCGTGCGGTATATCATACACATTCAATAGTTCAAAAATTATTGAAGTATTCTTACCTTGATAGGTTCCATTCATTCCATCCCATATGTCGCTCATTAAAAAGTAAATATTAAAAACTTGCTGTATTTCAACAGGAAAGTCTAAGTATTCTACTGGTATATCTGAGTCAACTGGTTCAGTATTTAGTGCTTCACACATTTCAAAATATTGATCCTTGGTCATACCAACGTCAGAGTTTTGAAAGTAGTTTTCCAAACAGTTTACGACTAACTCTGTTTGTTCGTCGAAAAGTTTCCCAGGTCTGTAACCTGTTCGCTAATAAAACTGTCAAAGCTACTAGATGCTTTCATTAGTGCGAGAGCATTGTCTTGTGTATATTCTAGTTCAGTATCCGCTTCACCTTCAGCCACTTCAACTGGTGCTAGTTGTTCTAGATAGGACATTTTAAATCCTTTCCAGCCTTTAATTGAGTTCTGAACATATAAGTCCAGAAATAAATCGTCATTCAGTTCTTCGACTGCTTGGCGATTCTTAAAACTAGTTTTAGTTGCTTTTTTACGAATTGTTTGTAAAATTTCTCGGCTTAAAAAGTTGATAGTAATTTCAAGGCCTGGCATACCTGGGTATTCAACCACATTGGTTTTACTTGGTACTAGCATTGATTTTAAAGAAAGTTGAGACATTATTGCCCTTGTTATTAATTTAATATGGATGGTTAAAAAGAGATGCCGGTGATCGTGCCGGCATCTATAAAACTATGATTAATAGTTAGTATTAGCTACGAAGTAACGAAGTTCAATTTCGTTGTTTGCACCAATGTCGAATGAAGTGCTGGCATAACCTTGCGCAGTAAATCCGATTGTGGTAGAAATAACTTGTTCAGTTGCAATTGTAGGAATCTGCAATACAACAGCTGGCATTAACAAGTCAACGCGAGTTGTTGCGCTTGAGCTACCACCAACACTTAAAGACAAGTTATACGCTGGGTTAACATCTGTTGCACTTGCTGTAACCAATGCATTATAAAGTGCTGTTGCACTTAGTGAACCAGTACGTAGGTAAGCATTAATAGATCCAGTTACAGAACGTGTACCTGTAAAGTAGGTAATTGGCTGGTTAACAACGCCCAAGTTACTTGGTGTTAAGTACGTGATATTGTTAGCAATAGTTACTGAACCACCTGTTAGGGCAATATCATAAGTAGAGCCAGAACCTGAGATACCTGATTTTAGGGTAACTGTGCTTAATTTATTAGCTAGATAAGCAGCTTGTGTATCTTTAAGAACAGCGGTACCAGTGAACGGTGTATTACTTGAGTTTACTGCTGTTGCAGTAACTATACCAGAACCGTTAGTTAATGTAGTTTTGTCAAACTGACGAATAGCACTAGCTTTACCTGCCCACTGTACCATAGCAATTGTATCTAAACCAAAGTCCATGGTTGCTGTATCCATAACGCAATTGTCAATAACAAAAGTTGCGTCATCTAGAACAATAATTAAGCCAAACTGTAGTAGTTGATTTCTGTTAGAATTGCTTAGTGTTACAGTAGCGTAGCTTGTTGTAACTGCATCATCGGGACCATCAGACCAAGCTTGACCTGCGGCACCAGTTGCGCCAGCGGCACCTAGTGCTGTGTAGCCAAACATTGCGTTCCACAAGTGTCTTTCTTCAGCAGTAACTTGGTGTGAGCCTGTTCCACTTGGTTGTGGGTCAAGATCGCGTGGGCGAATATAAGTACTAAACGAAAAGTCAACTGGCTCTAAGGCAGTGTTGAAGTTACGCTGACCACGATTAGGTGTTGCACCTGCTTCGTTTAGCGTAATTGTTTCTGTTGTTGTGTTCTGAGTAAAACTTAAACCATCTAAAACTTGTAATTCAAAGGTGTTAGTGCTGGTCATTGTACCAGTATTAACTACTCCAAAAGAGTTAGTATTTGTGGTAAAGAATACTCTGGCGTTACGAATTAAATTAAATGCCATTTCATTTCCTTTTTTGTTAATGCTTTAGTACATAAACTAGACATTTATCTGTTGTTAGCACTGCCGCATGGTTGCTCACATGACCTGATATCGGACTTGCAAGTTAATTTCACCGACTGCGTAAGGGTATAGTAAGCCCTCATCGGTAGTTATACTTTGAACCAATATCTCTGTTGTCTCAAAGTTGTTGGTACTATTATAAACCAATCTACGATTTGCATCTACACAAGTTTCTATATCTTGTAATAAAAGTTCTAGTTGCTGTTGGCAATCTTCGCCTTTGCAATAAACTTTTATTGATACGCCTAAGTATCCCCAGGCAAAATCTCCTGGAAGATATTCACGTTGCTCCATTCCTGGACTCATATAAACTGACGGAAAGTCATTTACTTCATCCCAGAATTTTAATTTAGCATAAGCATTACTAAACAAGTTAGTGCTATAAGGACTTGTGCCGTTAATTGTATTTAACTTTGTGGCTAATGCTGTTATTATTGATGTTCTACGACTCATACTAATACTGCCCTTAATCTATTTGTTACCTGCTGAGCAGCGATCTCTTTAATTGAAGTACCTATTAGCAGTTTAGGATCTCTAGATCGTGGTCTTGCTTGTTTGCCGCCGTCACTAAAAGTTGCGTAAGGATTCTTCATGTAACTATAAAAAGCAGTTATCAGGCCTTCACGACTTTGTGATAGTGCCGTAACTTGTGCAGAGGCAGCAAATCTACCTGTTCTGTAGTTTAAAATATCGCTACGGGAACCGTCACCCATATTAGCGCTTATAACATCTTGTAGGTGCTGATTTATAAAAAGTAAAAGAACAGGTAAGTTTACGGTATTAAGCTGTTTAGTAACAGGTGCTGCAGGTTTACCAATCTTTGATTTAATAGTACTAGTTATTGGTAGTTTATTACTTACTCCAATTTTTGTTTGTTTGCCTTTAGTACTTTTTTGTTTAGCGTGTATTTTTAACTTACTTTTACCAGTTTTTAATATATCAACAAAAGCTTGTTCTATATCTTGTAATATGGTATTTGAACCACTTAAACCTAAGTAACTTTTAACTAAACTGGGTTTTGCTAAGTATATGGCTAGCTTTTCTTTAAATGCTTGAAATATCTTTAATTCTTTGTCACCAAACTCTTTTTGGTTAATATCGGAAGTTTGTATGGTTACTGCAACAAACATTGTTCCAAATAGGTTTTCTACTTTTTGAAATACTTCTGGTGTACTGTTTCTAAATTCGTAATCAACTTTTGCTTGAATACTTGTTATTTTATTAAGACTATCAACCGCAAGTTTATATGCCTCACTATTAGCTGAAATACCTCTTGCTTCAAAGTTATCTAAAATTGTGCCAATTTTTTGTGCTAGTGGTGATACAAAGTATTCGGCAGATTCAGCACTAGGAATATGTCCTATGTCTAAAAGGCTAGTAGTGCCGGCAAGTTTCCAGTCTTCGACTGGCTGACCTTCCCACTCTGGCTTTTTATTTTCTCGTACTCCAAATGCTGTTTTAACCAATTTAGGGTCTCTGACAACATCACTAACAAACTCTTGAATAGACTTAAAAGACATTGACAAAAGTAACTGCAGTGATCCACTATTTACATATATTAAATAAGGTTTTGATGATTTAAAATAATTACCTGGTATCTGATCAATTGAACTAAATGTTCTAGAAGCCGGTACTTTTTTAGCTACTACTTCGATAAATGTATTATATAACTCGTTAAAAGATGGAATAGTATTGCCACGATTGTTAACCTGTAAACTCGTTTTAGAAATATCTAAAACGTGCGGTCTTTTGTCTAAATCTAATGTTCGTGTATCATACAATAAGCTAGACCTAATTTGTGGATCTAGTGTGCTTATAAGATCTTTGAGAGTTACTTTACTGGCCATTATGTATAATCCGCCTGATAACTGTCTAGTACACGTTTAATATGGGCCGGTAACTGTGAATCGTTAATATACTGTATCTGTGTAGTATTTGGACTTGGTAGTTTTTGACTATGTACTGCACTATCATTTTTTAGGTAGTAGCTCATTAAATCAAAGATTGCTAGCTCTAGGTCTTGAGGAGTATCTTCGTATCCACCAGTATAAGTGACTTTATAGCCGCGTAGTAAGTATGGAAATCCTGAAGATAGTGTGCTTCGTACCGTATATCCATCAATAACGTAGTCTGTATATTGTGTTAAAGCTGTAAATGTTTGACCAAAGTCAATACTGTATTGTACTGTAGAAATAGCTCTAACTGGATTCTCAGCTAAGATAAGTCTATCAAACCCGCCGTCAAATGCTTCTACTCTTGCAGTATCCCAATTATCTACAAAAGTTCTTTTGCAGTAGTTTTTAACAAAGTCTGATACTCTTGGTATTAGTGCGTCAATTACTGCGTCTTGAGTTGTACTTTTTATACCCACATAGGCTTTATAGTCTGCTCTAGTTGTTAGATTTAATCCCATATTTGCCTCTCTTGTCTTTTAAAAGGACTCTGAAAATCCTTTTAAAAGACAGGGCGGTTAAGCCCTGTCAACATCAACTACTTAATAAAATTAAGATGCTGTGTACTTGTGTGCTGTTACAGCGTTACCTAGGTTAGTAGTAACACGAGTCATACCGGTACGTAGGCTAGCTACCATAACACGGCGTTGTGTTTCAACTAATTCTTGAGTATCAATGCGTAGACCACGTTGGTTACCAACAATGAAGTTACCTGGGTTTACACAGACTGCGCCTGCAACACCAGTTCCTGGGGTAGCAAACTCTGCGGAAACTAATACTGGGCTGCCACCGATCTGGCCGATTTGACCAGTTAGTAATGTAGCTTGTGTACCAACTTGGTTCATTGTCTGGAAGACTGTGTCTTCTAGCAACTGGTAATATACATCGGTATTAACGATATAAATTACTTCTTGTGGGTCTAGACCCCAAGCACCAAGACCTTGACGTAAAGTGCGCATTTTAGCAACTGTCATACCAGCAGCAACTGTGTTACCAGTAGCTGTAGTATTGCTTGCCCAGATGCTTAGACCTTTAACAGGGTCACCGCCTGAACCAGCACCTAACAAGAATGCTTTGTCAACAGCGCGAGCAACACGACGAACCATACCGTCACGGATGATTGGCATTAGAGCCAATAGTGCGTCTTCTTCTTCTTCGTATGCTGTGTACTCGTTTGTAGCTAGTTTGTATGCATTTAGAGTAATCTCTTTTAATGCATGAGTAGCATTGCCACCAGCACTTGCACCAGCAACACCAACACTTCCAGGAACAGCGCCAAAGTCAGCGTTAGTAACCCAAGTAGCAGTACCTGCTTCTGGATTTACTGGAATTGTCATTACGTTGGTCTGCATAGCAATGTTGCGGAAAATAGGAGCAACAACTAAACGACGACGAACTTCAGACTCTAGGTTTAAAGATACTTCTTGTTCCCAGGTAGCTGATGGTACGTGAGCACCGTATTTTTGTACTAGATCACGACCTAGTTTTGTGCTTTCTAGAGCTTTGCCAGTCATTTTAGCTAGCATAACTGCTTTTTCTTTGTCAGCGTAAGCCATACCATCTTGCTTGCTGTCGCTGAAAGTCATGCGAGACTTTGTGATAGCTTCAATTTCGGCAGCTTTTTCTCTTAGAGCAGTTTCTAGACCTTCTAGAGCACCTTTGTGGCTTTCTTCAGTTGCAGCTAGACGCTTTTCAACTTCGGCTAGTAAACGCTCAGCACCAGTATCTACTGTGCTCATTGCTGATTTGATTTTTGCTGTTAAGTCTGCTTCAGCTTGTGCTTTTGCAGCTTGATCAGCTTGTGCTTTTGCATTTTGATCTGCAATAGCTTTTGCTGTTTGTTCAGCGGCTTTTTGTGCTGTAGCTGCTAACAATGTTTCTAATTCTTTTGGATCCATGATGTTCCATTCCTTATTAATGTCGCTTTTTGCTTCCGTAGAGGATTCTAGCCCTTTAGCTGACTCGCTTTTGGGTGCAAATTGCATTTTGAAAGATTTAAATTCTTCTGCGTCGTTAAACGCTTTAGAAAGACTAAATATTGTATTTTGATTAGCTGGTACTGACACTACTGATATTTCGTGCAATTCCAGTTCCTTAACTACAAACACTTCTGCTGCACTGTTGTACTCTGCATCTAAGATACGGAATCCAATACTAAATGCGGTCAGTATGCCGTCCTTTACAAGATTAAACACATCGTCAGCAGCTGCTGAGATTCTGGCTTTAATCCACAATCCTTTGCCGTCAATTCTATGTTCTATCATCCTACCGACTGGCTCTGAATGATCGTGGTAGGCTAAAATTACTGGGTTTTTTAAGTAATTTTCCATTCCCGCTTCCCAGACATTAGTCGGGACAACGTCACCTTGTCTATCCATATCATTGGTACTTGCGTAACCTTCGATTGTGATAGAGTCGATCATTCCGTCTTTGGTAGGTAGTGTTTCACTTTTGATGAATGTACTGTTTAGGTGCAGTACTTTGTTTTTGTCTACCATATTACCCCTTGTTATTCTTTAGCGGAGGCGGGACGTCCTCCTTGAGCTGGGTTAGCAGCTGAACCAGCAATATTAGCTGGTATCCTTATTTCGTCATTGCCTGCTATAGGCTCATAACGTAATTCTTTTCGTGCTTCGTTAGCAGTAATAATTCCTGCATTAACTAGTGTTGAGTGGTATGCGGCAAGCTCTTTTAATTCTGGCTGTAATGCGCCAACAGAGCTTGTAATTGCTTCTATGTCGTAACCGTAATATCTTTCTAAAGAAGAAGTAAATCTTCTAACAATAGGCATTACTGTTTCTAAGTAAAATAGTCGTAAATTTGGGCTGATATTGGCGTTATTTCCACCTTCCATTAAGATCGGCGGAACTCCAATTGCTTGCATAATCATGGCTGAATGAGTCTTGATTGAAAGATCAAAATCCATTTCCTTGAAACTTGTTTGTGATACTGAATGGGGTTTTAAACCTGAGTCTAAGATTACGGGCTTTTTACCACCGGATTTAGCACTGTATCGTTGCAACCAGTTTTGAATAGTTTTATCTTTAGCAACTTGTGATAGTGTATTATCACTAGTTAAGATTAATCCAAAAACTGCTCCATTATCAAAGAAATGATCTTGGAAATCTTTCATTGAATATAGCAGATTGATTGACTGGTCTGCTGCTTCAACTCTAGAACTACCGCGATAGATACTTCTAGAATTAATATCTTTGAAGTGGAACACTTCTGATTCTTTGAACTCTACTAATCCGTTGTACAAGTAACCCTGAACAAACGTTTTTGTATCAGGTAAAATTTGTACGTCTTTGGCTGGTAAGTGATACATAAATACACCATCAAAGTGTACAAACACATTACCATCCAAGATTAAGTCTTGGAAAATCGCCATTCTGAAATCTTGGGCTGACTGATAAGGATTAGGCCTAAAGTTCAGCAGTGTAGATAGTTGTTTCTGACGAATGCCAGTAACAATACCTTCGTGTATTTTGTCTTTAACGTCGTAGTCTAGGCTGGCGCAAGCTGAGACTACCATGTTAACTGATCTATTTACAGCTTCTAGTTTCTGAAACGCTTGTAAATAACCAATTTTTGCGGTAGTACCTATTCGGCTACCTTCGCTTTGTGCGATTCTTGATTGTGCTGGGTTCAGCTTTGTGCGAAACCAATCACCTGTACGTGTAATCCATGACATAACTTTTCCCTTTAGATAAACTCAGAGAAAAAACTACCTGAACTTGTTGTGGGTACAACGGTTCCACCTGTCAAGAATTTTTCACGCTGTATCCCGATCCAACGGGCCTGTTTCGGTTCCGATCCAGGTTGTGGAGCCTTACCATAAACACTATGCAACGCTACATGATGACGATTACAAAGGGTGTAAACTTCTTCATACAACTCAACATGATGCTCGCTGATAAACTCGTCTCTTACGGCTAAAATACCATCATCAGTAGAAATGTCATAGCCTTTTTGTTCAGCCCATGTTTCTAAGAGTATTGTTACTGAGTGTAAATGATGAAGCTCTAAGTCTGCTGCGGTTTCGCAGATGTGACAGCTAGTCTTCTTTTCGTAAGCTGCTTTAGCACGGTCTCTGACCCACTTAACAGGAATACGTTTATTTGTGTTCTTAGCCATTTATTTTAGTGTGCTGCGTAACATCCATGAATGCTTGCGGTGAGCATCTTGACGGTCTGCTAAAAAGTTTGATAGACCGTGATCGTGTTGCGCTTCTGCCATCATAAACACTTCATGAAACATTTCTGCCATTAAGTCTGAGTCAGCCAATAATTCTTGTGTCATCTGCATACCGTTGGGTACTAGCTCTTGACATTCAACTTCTGAAAGCTCATCTAGTGTTTCAAAAGCCGCTGGCGTATAAATTCGGGCAGCACGTAGTTCCTCGGCAAAGGCATCAATTGACCCATAAACTTCTTGGTAAATATTACCAAACAATTCGTGATATTGTGGGAATAGTGACCCTTCTACATTCCAGTGGAAGTTGGCAGCCTTTAAGAAAAAACTGAATTCGCTAGCAAACGCTACGCGTAATGCCTGTAAGTATTGTTCTTTGTCCATAATTTTTCCTGTTAGCCGTAAAATTTCTTTAAACCAGCCAGTACATTTCCTAGTATTATACTGGATAAGCACATAAAAGTCAATGAGGATTTTTTATGACCCAGTTTTGCTGTAGTTGCGTTTTATAGCGCAGTTAGTTTTTCTGTTATAGCACTCAGCAGATTAGGGTCTCCGGGATTGCTATATGCCTCCTCAAACTGCAGCTCATAAGTACCCAATATTTGTTTAATACCAGGGCTTACTTCCTGCATAACGGATACATTTACTACTGTTATTGCTGGTAGTCCTCCGATTGAAGTACTGTTAATTCTAATTTGTTTATTTGTTAAATCCATATATTACCTATAGCTTAAAATGACTGCTTTCCAGTCAAAACTTATTGTTGCTGTTGTTAAGGGATTTTCTTCAAAATACCCTGGACCGCCTGATTTTGCGTAACTTACTGTTACAAATTCTACGTAGGGCACAAATCCTGTACTATTCCACCCTTCTCCTGGATTAATCATTCCAGATAGTACGTCGTATTCTGTTACAGCAGCACTTGTTGTGCTGTAAGCAACATTTAAAAGTAGAGGGAAATTTAATTGAATAGTAGAATTTAAAAAAGTATTCATTAAGTTACCTGTTCCACCAGTAACTTTAATATACATTAAAGAAAAGTCTTTTTGCGGGTTTAATAGTACATTGGGTATTGCTTGAAGTACTTGAGCTGAATTAGAACCCCCAAGGGTTGTGCTACCTGTAACCGTAGCTTTTCTGTAAACAAGTTTGTCATTACTATTAAACTGCTCTACACCACTTGCATTGTTAACTACTATATTTGTACCACTAATTTTTAAACTCATGCTGTAACCCCTAAAGGTAGAGTTGCAGTGTCTGAGTAAAATCTGGCCCTGATTGGGTAAACAGTATCATCTACACCACCTAAATATTTAATACTTCCTGCTGGCATACCAAATCCATTATAATACCCGTCTGTTACTCCACTAACGCTTTGCCAATACATGCGCAGACCTTGACTTACATAGTCATATTGACCAGTAGAATAATTATAATCGTAATTATAGTTATACTCTAAGTCAACTACATCTCCTGCTTCAACTGGTATATATAATGTGGTTGCGGTGGAAGGGTCGATGTTATTGTCGCCGCTCTTTGCCGAAGTCTGAAGTATTCTGCCTACTACATCGCCTCTAAAGAATGTTTGATATTGACTAGCACCTACTACTCGTACGTAATACCAATCATATAAATATGCGTATAATGCGCTCCAGTAGCTTGCTCCATATTCTGGATAGTACCTACTCTGATACTGGCCATTTACTAATATATACCCTATTAATCCTGGCCAAGCAAGTAGTACATTTTGGGTTCCACTGTTTAAGTTAGTAGTAGAATATCTAGTTATTCTACCGTTACTGCCAGACTGGCTAGCAATTCCCCATCTATAGATTGCTTGGGGTGTAATAACAAAAGTTCCTTTAGCTGGCGCAGTACCAATTCTATCCCATGGTTTATAGTTTGTACCTGTACTTAAAGTAGTGTCAAGTATTCCTGGGTCATAAGTAGTATGTCCACCATCTTGACTAGTAGTAATTGAACTCTTATAAGGTACGGGGATTTTGTTTTCTTGCGTTAAAGATAATGTACCTGGACTAGTATTTTTAATATAGCGAAAATCAGTAGAAAATGTAGGATTGCCTCCAGCATCTCGTAGTGTCATTACTTGTGGTGTTATGCTTACTCTTTCAACCATGGTTATTCCGATACATAAACTTTAATAGATTTTGTTATTTCAGGTAAATCGCTACCGTATAGTTGACTTATGGCGGTTAAGTATACGTTATTTACTCCACTAACTGTAATCACTCTGGGATATACGTACCTAACACTGTTGCCTATGCGTTGTACAATATAACTGCATGCTTGTACAGCTCCATCAATCTCCAGCATAATAATTGGATCAGCAACAGTGGTAGTTCCTAAAAAATGATTACTAATATACCCCGATACAACGTCATAGGCCATGCTTGCCCCCAGTTAGCTTTTCAATAGTTTTAAGGTGTTGTTTTTTGGTTATAAATACACCTACTATAGTCATAGCTACAACCCATAATGCTACACTGGGTAAGCTTAACCAAGAGAATGATTTATTTTGTAAGATGGCAGTAGCATTATTAAATGACCAGGCCAAATATTTGGCCAACCAAGTATTGGGTTGTTTTAAGTACGGCAATACAAAACGTTCAGCAACTACAGGATATCCGTAGTGTAAACAACGACCTAAAAACGTTTTGTCAAGTTTTTTACGGCTCCACGAAGTTAATCTATTATAGTCACGTCTAGTCCATTGTCCTTGGTGTGTTAGTTCTGTGGCAACTACACAAAGACCAGTTGCTCCGCCAGACTTACCGCCGCCACCAGCAGGAGGCTCATAAGTGCTTTTTGCAATTGCTGGTAAGGTAACGTTAACAGGGCCAAAAGTTTGTTTTAAGCGTAAGTAAGGTAAGCTGCTGTGTAAGTGTACATCATCAATATTTGCAGTAGGATTAGCGTGTGCATTAGTAGAATTTGCGTAGTTTGTAATGCTTAAAACGCCATTACCATCTATATAAAGTCTTTTAGTTGGCATATCTATATATTCCTTGTATCTTGCTCATATCTATGATGTCTATGCAACTAAACTTGTCTAATACTTGATATAAGATCTTGCCCTCTTCCACAATAACTCCACACTGCGCGTACCCATCATACATAACAACGTCGCCTACTTGTAAGTTAGTAACAAGTTGAAAGCCAAAATCAATAATCTTTTCCACAAAGCCTGTCATGTATAAATTTCTATACTCGACCCTATTAACGGCTTTTACAGCTGCTAAGCTATTTAAATTAAAATGGTTATCTACCCATTCTGCCACTAGGGTAATGCAGTCTTGTTTACGATACTCGTAACGTCTAGCACGATAATCTGTGCGCGGGCATATGGGTGCTACCAAACCAGTCCAGGTATCAACATATAGTGCGTATTGTTGGGGACTTGTGCTTACAGTTAAAAAGCCAGTTTCGGACAGCACTAAGTTGCCTGCTACAATGTCAACTTTAGCACCTACATGCTGAATCCAGTATGCAGGGTCTAAGTTAAGTGGTGTAGCCACAATCACAGATTCTGCGTCTGGTATATAATCACTATCTGCCGTATCGCCTGTAATTTCACTGACTACAGGCGTAGTTTGAAAGTTTTGGGCCTCCTGTGGTCTAAAACTAGGTGGTACATTAATAGGTCTATTAGGTATCATAGTGTATAAGTATAAAGTGCATATCGTAAGGCATCAGCCATGTGAGAGTACTTATCGTGCTTAGGACGCTCGCGTTGCAAGCCTTCTTTATCATCCCAGCGGTATTGATCTAACATAGCTAGCACATGCTGGCAGTGTGGGGCCACTTTAAGGCGATTTTGTTGTACTAAGGTTTGTACATAAGCAATTCCGGGGAGCACGTCTTTTTTAGCCTTGGTGGTTGCCAAGTTGTAAAGGTAAGCTAAGTCTGACGCAAACTGTGCAGCTGCTGAGTCAATAAAAATGGTTTCTATACCCCACTTCACACATAACAGCTGAAACTGCTCTGCATGCTCACGTGTGGTTTTTTCCGCTTTTAAGTATTCGTCTACTACCCAAAAACAATCGGTTTTATGATCGTATACCACAGCCACAAACGCAGTTTCGTCGCGATAGCCAGGGTCACAGCCAGCAATGGCTTCGCCCATCAAGTCGGTTGCGGGTGTTTCTACATCTTGGGCACTATAGTTATAGATTTGACCTGCATACGTGGTAAAGCTGGCCATGTACTCTTGCTCAAACTCTGCCTTGCTCATGCTTCGGCGGGCTTCGTCAACATCTGATTCTGCCATGCGGGTATTTTCTGTATAGTCAGCTTGTAGCGAAACCCATTCTGGAAAGTTGGGATCAAATCCGCGATTGTAAAACTGTGAGAACCAGTTGTTGCGACCACGTGGAGTTGAGATGAAAAGGGCCTTAGCACCTGGTCGGTCTAGGGTTGGGCGAAGTGCAACGTTAAAGGCAGCTTCACCACCTTCACCCAATGCAGCTTCATCAAAGATAATTAAGTCGTAGCTGCGACCCACAGTTGAGTCCACAGTCGAAAGTGAGCCCATGCGAATGGTGCTGCCATTCTCAAGTTCAATGATCTTGTCTTTTAAGTTGTCTCGTGAAACTTCTAGGTCAAAGTGTTTGATTAGGCGGCGCTGCAGCTCAAATGAGATTGAGCTGAGATTATAGTTAGGCGATATAATTAAGACATTAGACCCAGGCACTAAGGTTACTAATTGCCCAATAATGTTGGCGATATAAGTTTTGCCTAGTCGGCGAGCTAGGGCTGCGCAGATAAAACGGTATTGTGGATCGTTGACTGCGTTGATTAATGCAATTTGGGGTCGGTTGATAGTATCGTAGATATCTAATAACTTTAGGTAGTTGGTAATAGGCAGCTTGATAAAGCGTGTGGTAGCGGGAAAGTCAACTATTACGTCACAATTGACGTCTGGTCGGGAAATTATTAAGCTCATTATACTCGAAAACTTTCTCCGCAACCACAGCGGTCACGTTCATTTGGGTTTTGGAAATCAAAACCTGTATTAAGTCCTGCGCGAACCCAATCCATTGTTAAACCTTTTAGGTAAGGCTCGTCCTTTAAACTAACTAGCACACAAAAGTCTGTTAGGCTATAATTCACAGTATTTTCTGTATAGTCCATACTATCTACATATTCCAGTACATAAGCTAACCCACTACACCCAGTAGTTTTGACACCAATCTTAATACCGATACCATGACCACGTTTAGCTAATACTTCTGCAATTTGTTTGTGAGCCGCAGCGGTTATGGTAATCATTTAGCTCCAATACTTTGAAGAGTCTAGGTTATCCCAGTAGGCTTTGTTATTTCTGTTTAAAAAGTTTACAACTAAATACTTGGTCATGCCAAAATAACCCATCTTGCGAAACCTACGCGAGTCTTGTCCAAAGTAGTGTTTAAGTAACCGGAACTTGCGAGTGCTATACTTGCGCGATAAAAAGTAATCTTCGGATGTAGCGAACTGTTCTGGAAAACCACCTAGTTCCTGAAATCTATCACGACGTGTTAGCATAAACGCACCTACTGCAAAAGGCGCAAAGTACTTTAGGATATTATTTACACAATTAAATATTGTGAAACCAATTTGTGCTCGTCGGTCGCCGTCATAGCAGCGGACATTTAAACCCACTAAATCTAAGTTCTTGTTTTCTAGGGTGCGGACAGCATCCCAAATAACACCAGTGTTAAAAAATCTTACGTCTGCGTCAATAAATAAGATATAAGGTGTAGTGACTAATGCAGCACCACGATTCTTTGCGACTGATACAGGTCCGCCTTCAATAACTTCAACATTTAAACCATACCTGTTAGCCGCAATAACTGCTCTGGTAGTATCAGTGCTACAATCTGCAATAATAATCCTAGTATTGCCAACGTCTTGAGCACGTAGTGCGTATAGTAAGTGGGCAATATAGTTTTCTTCATTTTTGCAAGGCACAACAATAGTAATTTTACTAGCAAGGTTCATTAAACACCTTCTCCTGAGATTAACTGCTGTACCAGCTTTGAATACTTGCTTCCATCTAAACCTTCGTTAATTTGCACATTAACTTGTTTTTGCGGTGCAGTACCTGCCCGGATTTTTTCCAGCTGAATTTCTTTGTCCATGAGATCCATGCTCATCTTGTGCGAAAGCGCTAAGAGTTCTGAAATGTCTTTTTGCGAGCCTGCTCCAGCTTCTTCTAATTCCTGAAACTTTTGTTTGATTAGTGCATCCATGGCTCGACGCATAAGAAAGCGGTTGTTATAGCCCGAGTCAAAAAATACCGAGTCTATGTAAGCTTTAACTTCACGTCGCTTTAGTAGTTCAGTTACAGTTTCTACATCCAGGTCTAGTTCGTGTGCGACCTTTCTAGGGTCGTTAAGTTGTAGATAGCAATTGGCCACTTCTAGTGCTTCTGGGGCTATCTTAATGACTTCAGCAGGTAGCATTTGTGTCATGGGTTGTCCTTTTTGGTTCTATTATATCAGTTTGGGTAGGCTGTGGCAAGTTGATTTTTTTGTGGTGGTTTTTGCGGTTGTGTTTTGTTGTGTGCAGTGGTTTACGCACCCAGATGGGTTTCCAAAAATTTCCCCTGATAGGCCGTGTGGGTGGGTCCAGTAGCGTGTGTGTAACAGTATGTCTCTTAACCCCCCTGTCAATAGGTACATTCCCTAATGTTGTATTTAAACACACACTTGATCTTTTTTTGTTTTGATGTTATAATAAATACATGATGACAAACAAGGTGACCAACATGAAACAACTTGCTATTGAATTTCTGCAAGCTATCCTATTTGTGGCAATAGCCTTTGCCCCTTTGTGGGTATGGCTTTATTAACTAAATGTGTGATATAATAAATTCTTTTCAACCTCTCAACTAAATGGAGATTTTTCTATGACTGCAAAAACTGTAAACTACACTGCCGAACAAACCGCTAAAATGGTCGCTGACTATCAGGCTGGCACATCGGTCGAATCCATTGCTGAATCCCTTGGCAAAACTGTTCGATCTGTTGTTGCTAAACTCTCTCGCGAGAAGGTTTATGTTGCCAAGACATACACCACCAAGACGGGTGAAGCCGTTGTTAAAAAAGATGAATTCGCTGATTTCATCGCTAAGGCACTGGCACTCTCTGAGGCTGATGCTGATTCGCTGACTAAGGCTAACAAAACTGCATTGGCAAAAATTGCCGATTTTATCAAGGCTGAAAAAGCCTGACCAAAGGGCAGGGTTATTGACCCTGCCCTTTTGCAAACAAAGGTACTACTTGCCCTTTTGCAAACAAAGGTACTACTTTGTTTGCGCCAATTTTATCACATAAAATTGGGGTGTGTCAATAGGGGTTTGTCCCTATGTGGTATTTTCGCAAAACGCTTGCAAATCTTAGAAAACCTTGTATAATAGACAACATGAAAACAAAATACACTAAAGCACAATTAAACCGCTTTCACCGATTCTGTGATCGTAATGGTCTTGCGTTTGCAAACCTTTCCGAATACAATGGGGCACTTGAACAATTTTTCTCTGAGGATGATCTTTGATGTTTAACGAACACACAACCCTGCAACAATTGCAGGATACCATTTGGGATTTTTATAAGGATGTACATGGTATGCGTCCCAGACATTTCACCCCACAAGAATGGGAATCTAGAGAATTTCTGCAAGAACAATTCGAGGCTTTGCACAAGATTGTGGACAGCATGGACTCTTATCAAAAAGCTGAAGAAGGTTGGTTATGATTGAATTTCTTTTGTGGTTTTCTGTGTTTGTTGCCGTTAAGGTTTCGCTTTTGTATTGGTTATCAAAATGAATAATATCCCCTTGGTTGTTGCTGATTATGTTGGCAAAAAATACCCTCATGCTATAATACACACAATTCAAAATTGTGTGTATATGGTTGGACTTGGCGTGGTCACAATGTACATTGTGACTGATAGCACACAAGAAAAAATTGTAGACATACAGGTTGATTAATGTAATGCTTTTGTTTTCAGGAAAAATTGAAAACAAAGGTACTACATGGGCGCGCCAATTATATGTTATATAATTGGGGTCTGTCAATAGGTGTTTTCCCCTATGTTGTATTTTTGCTATTTTCAATATTTTTTGTTGTATGGGCGATTTTTGATGTATAATTGCTCTATCGTAACAAGGAAAAGCAAAAATGGCTAAAATCACAAAGGTTTCAATATATGACATGGATGGCACAATTGTTGACTCATTGCATCGGTATCGCACTATCATTGGCGACAATGGCGAGCGTATCGACCTTGATTATTGGCGTGAAAATGAATATCGTGCATTGGAAGATTCACTTTTACCATTGGCAGAACAATACAAAACAGACCTCAGAAATGAGAATTGTTTTGTTATTATTGCTACTGCCCGTGTTTTGCGGGATGCTGATAATCAATTTATTAGCGAGATTCTAGGCGAACCAGATTATATCATATCTCGCAAAGATGGCGACAATGTATCAGGTGCAACCCTTAAAATTGCAGGTTTGGCTAAATTCTTTAATTTGCTAAATTTCAAAGATGCCGAATTTACATTTTATGAAGATAATATTACTTATCTAAAAGCGGTTTGTGATCGTTTTGATATTCGTGGCGTATATGTACCAAGCAAACAAGGACATTAAAATGAACACTTCTGTTTTCAAAATCTTTTTAACTATTCTGACTACTGTTACAACCCTTTTGTGTGGACTAAGGGCTTACGAAGACGGCGGTTTACTTTGGATTGCTGGTTTATATTTTTGCGGATGGTTTCAAGCTGTGATAATTTGTTCACTTGCAAGGGATGAAACCCCCAAAGATAAATTTCACATAATTTGAAAACTCAGGTTTTCAAAAAGAAACGAAATGTAATACTTTCGTTTCTAGCTGCGCCAATTATACTAGTATAATTGGGCGCGTGTCAATAGGGTAAACCCCTAATTTGCGTAAATACAACAAAAAAATATTTTTAAATTTTTTGTGCGTGGGGCGGTTTTTTGATGTATAATTGGGACTTCAACAACACGATGGCACACAATGGCTAAAAAACAATTTTTTGCAATTCTCGACACTGAGACAACCATTAATGACACTGTGGCAGATTTTGCCATTGTGATTGTTGATCGTAATGGTAAAATTTACAATCAATGTGCGGTTTTGGTAATCGGGCATTATAGCACAATGGAATTATTCCATGATAAAAATGCAAATGATATTTGGGGTTATGCTGGTTTGCAAAAACGCAAAGCCGGATATAATGCCATGCTAGAAACAGGGGCGAGAATGTCCGCCTCAGTTAATGCCATTAATAAATGGATTAATCAAGCCATTGGCAAATATAATCCCTCATTGACTGCATATAATCTGGCTTTTGATTTGTCAAAATGTGCAAATACTGGCATTGATTTATCAGGGTTTAATTCTCGATTTTGCCTTTGGCAAGCGAGCGTTGGTAATATCTGCAATAAAAAAGCATTTAAACAATTTGCGCTTGATAATCACCAATTTAATAATGCCACAAAAAATGGCAATATGACATTCAAAACTAATGCTGAGATTGTGTGTGGCTTTATTAATAATAATATTATTATTGAACCGCATACCGCATTAGAAGATGCCCGAGATTTTGAACTGCCCATTCTCTCGCACATAATCAAAAAACGCAATTGGCTTGATAATATCAAACCTTATGCGTGGCAAGATTTTCAGGTTAAAAACCACTTTGTTGCAAAATAAAATATAATCGGGAGAAATCCCGATTATTAATAAAATGATTATTATTTCAAAATATCGCATTTATTGGGTTATATTGTTATTGTTGTTTTTTTACACACAAAAACGATATGATATTGACGACAATTCAGAGATGCCCTATAATCGGTGCGTGACTGTAGATAAAATTATATAGGTGAAATTATGTTAGAAATTTTTGGTTGGGCTGGTTCGATTTTGTTGGCATTTTGTGGCTTGCCACAAGCTATCGAATCTTATCAAAATAAGAACTCTGATGGGCTTACATGGGGGTTTTTGCTTATGTGGGGCTTTGGCGAGGTGTTTACTTTTGTTTTCGTTTTTCCCACCATGATGTTACCTTTGGTTTTCAATTATGCCGCAAACTTAATTTTTATTGCAATTATTTTGTACTACAAAATTTGCCCAGCCAAGAAAAATTGAAAACTCAGGTTTTCAAAAAGAAACGAAATGTAATACTTTCGTTTCTGGCTGCGCCAATTATATATTATATAATTGGGGCTTGTCAAGCATTATTTAATAACTTATTTTTTGTGTGTGATTAAAAAACAACGGGGTTTTGATGTATAATTCAGGCATGGACACAATGAAAACAATCAACAAAAAAGCTGATTCGGTATGGCTTGAATTTTGCGAAATCTATCCCCGATTGATTCGCATTGATCGACCCGTCATTATTGCAAACAAAAGGTTTACAGTAACTGCCGCTAACTGTGAGGTTGAAAACAATTGTATTAATTTCGGCATGAAGTTTATGCAAAAGCATTCAATTGAGATGCTTAATGTTATTTTACCACACGAAATTGCACATCAAATTGATTATATTTTTCATGGCTTGCCAAAAAATAATCGCTGGCATGGGCGCACATGGTCTGAAATCATGGTAAAATATGGTTTACCCGCTAAAGCATATCACTCAATGGAGATTTAATAAATGATTACTTTTGTTTCTTGGTTCGGCACTCTGACTAGTATTTTTGGTTCGTTTGCCGTTGCAACCAAAATGTTTCAAATTGGATATGTTTTGTTTACTTTTGGCTCACTTGCTTGGTTGTGGGTTGCTTATCAAAAGAAGGACAAAGCATTAGGTGTACTTAATGGTACATTTTTTGTTGCAAACGTAATCGGATTGTTTAACTTTTTCTGAAAACAAAAGGTTTCGGTTTAGAAATAAACTGAATACTTTTGTTTTCAGGGCTGCGCCAAAATTATAACATATAATTTTAGCCGGTGTCAATGGGGATAAACCCTGATGTTGTATTTTTGCACACTTGTGTGTTTTTTGGATTTTGTGGTATAATTTCATTTTAAACGAAGGAAACGAAAATGATCAAAACTGTAGGCAATAATTTTGTCAAATTTAAAAGAACCGATGACAATTTAAAAGAGTTGTCACGCTTGCTAACCTTGGTTGAAGGTTATATTTTTGGTAAAAATAAAAATGCCATTAACTGTGATTATTGGGGCATTTGTGCCGAAGGTGGCGAAGAAAATGCCATTGTAAGGCTTGACCAAGGTTTAGAGGGTAAACCCCTAAAGGTCGAATGGTCTCAAATTGAGAAGAATTTCCCTGAGCTTATCGAATTGTTGGATGCTATGGGTTTGCACTATTACATAGGCAAAAACTATGTTGCAAACTGGGGTGTACATCGTCACATATATGACACCACTAGCACAATGAATCTTTGTATGCTTATCAAAGGTAACAATGATGCAGTTGTGAATTTTCATGGAGTTGAATATTATACAGATAATAATCCCTATTTGGCATTGTCAGACGAGCATATTTTTGATCTGTTTGATAATGGTTCGGGTGAGGAAATGGTTACCGAATCTGTAAATGTTCGTGATGGTGACTTCTTTAGTTTTAATACTGGGGTTTGGCACTCACATATAACTACTGGCGATCATGCCGAGTTATTTTTACTGCATTTTAAAGATTGCGTTGATACTTTGGATGTACAGCTACACTGCGAACAATTGTTAGAACAATTCGCCTGATTGTAACACTTTGGTTTCCAAGTAAAATTGGAAACCAAAGTACTACTTTGCTGCGCCAAAATTATAACATATAATTTTGGGGGTTGTCAATAGGTGTTTTCCCCTATGTTGTATTTTTGCACACACTTGATTTTTTCTGGTTTATGGGTTATAATTTATTTTTAAATGAAAGGAAAGCAAAATGACTGCGAAAGTTGTAAATTACACTCCAGAGCAAACCTCTGCGATGATTGCCGATTATACCTCAGGGGTATCGGTGGAAACCATTGCCCAAAATTTGGGCAAAACTGTGCGTTCCGTTGTGGCGAAATTGTCACGCGAAAAGGTCTATGTGGCTAAAACTTACGTTTCCAAAACGGGCGAAGCTGTAGTCAAAAAAGACGCTCATGCAGACGCTATCGGTGCGATTCTCCGCTTGCCGGAAAATGACATCGAAAGTCTTACAAAAGCCAATAAATCGGCACTGAAAGCGATTTTTGACGCTTTGGCAAATAGTAAACCTATTTGATTACAGCCCCTGCCAAAAGCAGGGGCTTTTTAAAAATATGCTATCATATAATTTTTAATATCCGATTTTTTATTCGGGCATGGGGGTGAAAATCCCCCTAGCATATTTTTAGTAACCCTGCCCAGCGCAGGGTTATTTTTTAGCTTAATAACCCTACAGTCAGTAGGGTTATTGGCGCCAAAATTATAACACAATTTTGGGGCGCGTGTCAAGAAATATTTTGTAGGTGTTTTCCCTGATGTTGTTTTCTTACCACTTGGCATACTTCTTGCGCCGCTGGGGCTGGCACGATTCTTGCTATTAGCAGATTCTGTGCCAGTTTGCGGCTATTTTTGCGGATGTACTACTTTTTCAGTACTTGCCGGCGATTTTGTGGTACTTTAGTACGACAGGGCATGCATGCCCTGCGCCAGTGGAAAAGCAAGTGTAAAAACGAGCATGTATACCGGCTGCGCCAGTGGGAAAGCAAGTGTAAAAATCACCGTGTCACCTGCGCCAAAATTATACAGTGCTAAACCTAGTGTTGTCAAGTGTATTTTCGATTCAAGTGCGCAATCAAGCGAAAAAATTTACATTTGCCAAAAAGTTTTGATTTATGTATAATTTATTTTATGATAACAAGGAATGGCAAATGTCGGACAACGAATTTTTCAGCTTAAACCAGGAGCAGTGGTTTGCAGAATTTGTGGAGACAGAGCTATCCAAAAATCTCGGTACTATCTACGTACACGACAAGTTTTTTGAATTTGACGATGTGCCGCAATAGTTGTATAATAATCTTTTAACAGCGCAGAAACCAACCAAAAGGACATATGATGACTGAAGCTACCAAAACCAACTACACCGCCGAACAAACGGCTGAACTCTTGCAGGGTTACAGCCAAGGCTTGGCTGTAGAAATCCTTGCCCTACAACTGGGCAAATCTACCCGCAGCATCGTGGCCAAGCTCAGCCGCGAAGGCGTGTACAAGGCCAAAAGCAAGGCTACTGGCACTCGCGTGACCAAGGCTCAGCTGGTAAGCCTGATTGCCTACAAAGTGGGCGCTAGTGAAGAAGTGCTGGAAAGCCTGGAAAAGGCAACCCACGAAGCACTCGAACTCTTGGCAGCTCGCCTGCCTTGAGCAATTTAGGGTCAGAAAATCTTCACTTGATTGACGACCCTATTTGCTGTATAATTTATTTATAAACAGTCGGGAAGGGCTTAATGAATGACCGTGAAAACCCGGCCGCCCGTTTGTTAATGAACACTTAGTCAACCTAATTAATTTTTTTAAATTCACCTAAGTTAGTTCTGATAACAACGACTGTTTATTTTTACTTGATTACCGAGCTTGATTACGTTATAATTATTATATATTAATTCAGGGTGACAGCGGAAACGGGATTTATCCGTTATGCGTCTTAATTGTGGGGAATAAATTACCCGAGCCACAGCCCTTAGTATCCTGCTCGGCTCGTCTATCGGTTAGGACGCTGCCCTTTCACGGCGGAAAGAGGAGTTCGATTCTCCTGCCGAGTACCAGTTTTGGGTGTTATGCGACAGATTTACGAATCTGATAACAACTTGATGGTGTGAGAAGCTACACACCGCCCACCATATTCCTCTGATGAGCTAGTGCAAGTCTAGCGAAACCCAAGCAATCGCAGCTAGTGTGCGTGTTACTACAACACCGCTAGTCGCAGCTTAGGGTCAGGAACCGAACCTAAACATAAATCCCTTGTGGTAGTTTGTAAATAGTACGTAACCCTAGGCTCGGAGCAAAGTCTATACTCCTCCCGACTCCACTATGAGTGTGAATACAAAACTAGAAGAGAAAGAACTCTATAAATACAGCTATCATCTAAGACCTTAAGAGCTTGACCTATGAGTCAGGTAATCTGGGTGGAACCCCCAGTAGCGTTAATGACCCTAAACTGCAGCGGTCTCTAATCAGTCGTAATTGTCCACGTTACAAGGCTAGTCCCTGCTTTAGTCCGAGCGGGAGCAACAATATAACCGGCTCGACCCTAAGTCGTTAAAAAGGGCGCAAGCGTTGGAAGCGTAGCGCATTACTCCCCTAACCACCGGTATGCTCACAGTAACGTCAGTGAGGCAGTGTGCAGTTTAGGGTCAGGCCGTGAAGACCGTCTTCCAGAAGTCCTGTTAGAGAACCACTGAGGAAACCAGTGTGCGGCTTGGCAGCTGCACTTAGACAACCACTAAAAAACTGGCGAGTTCAAAGCCCCCTACACGTCGCGGTGAGGGGGCTTTGTTTTGCGTAAAATAAACCACATCGCAAATTTTCGACGTGCCTGCGCCATTTTACCAGTGTGTGTTCAACTTGTCAAGTGCAAATTCTTGATTTTTACCCATAGGTTCCTGTTCTGACCCTAAAGTGTAACCTTTGAGTTCTACTGACCCTAAACCGTAACAATTGCAGTGGTGCCGCAAAATAGCCTGATTTGACCTGATTAGAGCAGACGCAAAAAAGCCTACTTAACCGAAATTAAGTAGGCTTGTGTCGAATTATGGGCAATTATTCTGGTTTAGGGTCAGATTTGGTCAATTTAAGTTCAATTAACTTAAGTACTCCCTTATTTACCTTTTCCAGCGATTCTAGGGTCTCTGAATTGACCTCAAGCAGTTGTGCTATGCGTTCAATGTGCTCGGATTTTTTTACGGGCAGCTCACCTCGTTTATTAACATACGTTTTTTTCTCGTAAACTCCTAAAGAGCTTAATTTTGCTATAATTGAGCGTTCTGGTACGTCAATTGCATTAGCTATATCTCGAACTGGCACCTTAGCCTTGTAGTCAGCTATAATACGGTCAGTGATTTCTTTATTGTATTTCATCTTACATCCACGGTAGTAGTGTTTTTGCTGTTTCTTTTGCGTTTATTACTTCAGATTCTTTAATGGGTTGTTTAAATATTGTGGGTGCAATTAGTGGTTCTGGCATGTGATCCCAGTTGCCCGGATCTAAAATCATAAGCCCACTTCTGTGAACCGGATGGGCCAGCCAGATTTGAGCTAATATGGATTGTGTTAATTTGGGTAGATGTCCCAACTCAGTGTCCGATATTCCATTCAAGCTCCAAGTAGTTTCTGCTGACTTTAGTTGACCTGCACTTTTGCCACTGCGTGTTGTTAACCCCTGTTGTCTAATCTCCAATAGTCGCTCTGACCCTAAGTCAGGCACATCAACACAAACTGCCTCCAAGAGACGGGGTTCTATGACATAGCTTAAATTTTCTAAACCCTGCCATGACGCATAGCCAACTGCCTGCATACGCTTAAATCCTGCTAGGATTAGTGGAGTTAACACAGCATACTCTGGAATTGCTACCTGCTTGGTTAATAGGCACGTGCGTGGAATTCGGCTTAGCCGCCAGTATGCCTGAGCTTCTAAACTAGACTCACAGTTGTGCTTTAGGGTCAGTTTAACATCTGGTTTGCCGTCAACTAGGATGAGTCGCCACGAACCAAAAGCCGCCACAAGTTGGGGCAAGAGCCACGATCCCATGCGATTGAGTTGGTTCTTTACAGCCCAATCCTCCAATTCAGTTTCCGTCATTGTAGCAATTAAGTTAAGTGGTAATTCAGTTATAGTTAGTTTTCTTAATTGTAGCATTTTTTTAAACGTAGTTTTCCCAAAACCTTTAGACTAGTCTACTTTGATTGTGCATTGACCCTAAATCTACGCAAATTCTAGTGTGTTACTGGATCCCCGTAAGTCGCGAGCTCCTCCCAGCACACTAGATTTCCGTGATTGTAGGCAATCCACTCAAAGTGTCTAGTCTTAAACTTTATCAATTTATACTAAATTATATCATATCGACTGTATAAAGCACAAGCGTATTTTTTATGAGGAGATTAAGGCTTGCGTTTTCCGGTAGACGGAGTGTTGGTGTATAGTTAAGTTACAATATTCTAGTTGTTCTAGGGCTGCAACAATTGCCAGGAAATCTGTTATTTCTTGAATGAATTCTTCGTGATTAGTGGTTTTGCGATCTGGGTGGTGGTTGTGTTCACCAAATCTGCGGACTTTGCTTATGGCTTGAATAACTTCAGCTGACTCCTCTTGCAGTTTGTCTAGGAGTCGCTGTATATTTTTTTGGCTATGTGGAACGGGTTCTGGAATCGGTTGTGTTGGGTCGAATTCCCGTAGGAGTTGCATTGGAGTTTTCATGTCGTAATTGCTGAGTTAAGAGTTCTAGTTCGGTTAATAATCGCTCAATCTTTTCCGCTGTATTCTGTGGCTGAGTGGGCGGTGGCGGTGGCGGTAGTGGTCTGGGTATGGTGGTCATGAGTTTGCGCTAGTTTAGGGTCAGTAATGTACT
>Ga0209596_1000054_pt1 | contig 98245 bp, 135 predicted proteins | sample M_130807_MF_Meta_FD_187314 | JGI IMG/M metagenome (GOLD analysis project Ga0209596, IMG submission 187314) | Freshwater microbial communities from Lake Montjoie, Canada to study carbon cycling - M_130807_MF_MetaG (SPAdes) (version 2) | ecosystem: Environmental > Aquatic > Freshwater > Lake...
CACCTGCTTAATTTCAAGACTACATGTTATTGACATGCAAATTTAGATTAAATCAACCTACAGGTGCAGGTAGCGAACAACACATGTACATTAATGGTAGAAGACATCAAATTTTATCTGGTACAGATGCTTTTGTACCAGCAACCAGTAATATTAGTGCATTGTCTTTAGGTATAGGAAATAATCCAACATCTCAAAATTCTTTAGCACTTGGTTTTGAAATGGGAATGACACTTCTTCTTCCTTATTGGTTGGAAAATGCAGATCAACAAAAAATAGAGAATTACTTTAGATGGTATTACAATAAAAGTTTTTAATATGGAGCCAATAGATTTAAACACACACATTTTATATTGGAACTTAGATGTTATCGGAACTACAGGTTTTCCTGTAGAAATTAGTTATGGTAATGATACACCTAATAGTATTATAGAACCATCTGCCGCAAGCCAAGGTGAAATGATTGATTTGTATAATAAAGGCATGTGGCATTTATTTACAGTAAGTTTAAGGTAAACTAATTTCGCTAGTTTTAAATAATTCAATATTTTTGAAAATACTATTTATATAAACTAACTTTGCTACATGAGTAAAATATTAATTGACTTCGATATAAAAAGTGATATCTATTATTTAAACGTGATAGATTTTTCTAATTGGGAGCTTATAAAAGATAAACCTGCAATTATTGAAATAACACTACCTGGTTTTAAAACACCTATTACAAAATATTTCGATAAGAATAAAAATAATATACTTAATTCTATACTATTAGGTGTTGATTGTGCTACATGTCCTGGAGACGAACAAGTAACTCTAGATGACGGAATATACGTAATAACAGTAAAAGGATCTCCTGAAAACTATAGCAAAACTCTTAAATATTTAAAAACAGATTTATTCAGAATGAGATTGAATAAACTGTACATATCAAGCGATTGTAATTGTATAAAGAGCGATCCTAATATGTTTGAAAAAATAGTTGAGATAGAATTTATATTGAAAGGAGCTGAAGCTCATTTAGCTTTCGATATGGAAAAGGAATCAGGAATGCTATTTAAGCAAGCACAAACATTACTTGATGATTTACTAGCTTGCTGTGAAGAGACTAGCACTAGAAAAGGTAAGCCTTGGGTTTACTTTTATAACAGATCATAATAAAATGTGTTCTTGTAATTCAAAATCCGGAAGTTCTTTTTGTAACGGTGTATCTAATACACTGTACAGTATAAGAAGCCTTGGTGTAAGATGCTACAACAATACCATGGATCAGAAGTATATGGACTTTATAATAGAGATTGACTCTATACTTTCAAATGCAGGAAGTGACCAATGCCCTGATGAAGAATACATAAATACACTAAAAAATTACATAGAAAGTGAGTACAAAAAACTTAATTAATAAAAGTAACGTTTCTACTGAAGAGATGTACTTAGTAAATATACGTAAGCTTTCAATGGATATAATGAAGAAACATAGATTTGACTTCAATACAGACGTATGTTTTAAAACACAATTTAAACTTCTTTCACTAAGCAGTTTAGTTTGTAACCCACCTTGTTATTTAGAACAAGAAGATAAAGACAAAATAAGAGAATTAGTAATAAACAAATCAATACATAGTTTTTATGAGCTGTAATGACGTTTCAACCAGATGTAGTAAAAAAGTAAATTCCGCTTGTGCCGTGTACGAGGGAGTACTACCATCTGATACAAATATAAACCCAGGTTCTTGTGAGATAACTGTGGAACAAGTTTTACAAGATATGTCTATCATACTTACAAAAGTAAGTAATGAGATAAACTTTAATGCTGTAAAGCAAGGTCAATTAGGTAGCTCCTGTTTTCCATACTTTAACGTAGATAGTCCAATTGGATCTGGTTCAGAGACAAGCAGTGACTATGTATCAATAAGAGAAGCAGTAAAAACACTTGAAAATAAACTTGTTCAAATAATGAGTTTTATTGGTATGGCATGTCCAACATGTGCAACATGTGAAGACTGTCCTCCAATATACACTCAGAGTATTGAATGTCTTAATTTGACCATACCTGGTGCAGATGCTTGCGGAAATACTCCAGCAACCTTGGCTCAGCTATTACAATACATTTTAAATAAGTTACCATAATTTAAAAAATTAAAATAATGTTTTTCGATTTAGAAGATTACGCAACAACATACAGAAGCACTATAGATCCTAACTGTGTTAACCCAAACATTCCTAAAGTTGATAACTCATCTGTTGAGTGTAGCCAAATTATTTCTACCAACTGTGTAGTTACATCTAAAGGATATCCATACTTAGGAATAGGAAGTGGAGAGACTGTAACTAGCGTGCTTGAAAAAATAAAAGAAAAGTTTAAAAGTATTTCTTTTACAATTTTAAATTTAGGCTCAGGCATAGGATTACTTAAAAGCTTTTCCGGAGGAGTATTATCAGCCAAATCTATAAAGGCAGGTAATAACATTGTACTTACAGAAGCAAACGATACAATCACAATAAACGCTACAGGAGGAGGTTCTGGAGGTGGGATAATAGATATTACTCATGCAAACTTATTAATCGCTAAAAACGCAAGTACACTATCCCCTGGAACGTACTACAGAATCACTGACTTCAGAACAATGTATGATCAACCTGATTTTGATGCAACCGGTGTAGCAAAAACATCTGTAGCAGCTAAACAAGGTCCGATAGAACCAATTACTGTATTAGCTTTAAAAAGCAATGTTCTTAGCAGAGAAGTATACCAAGAAGATTTTCCAGAAGATACTGTTGAATACATATTAGAGTTTACAACCCCAGTTAACCAAACTGTTACAAAGGGAAGAATTGTTTACTTAAAAGATAAGTATGGAACTGAAACAGATTATGATCACAGAAATGTTGTGTTTAAAAGATATGCGCAACCATACTTAATCTTCTTTCCATCTTATAAAGACACGTCTTTAAACTCTGTAGAAAGAAAAACTATATTCCTTCCTTTTTTTGGTAGAAATTTTAAATCTTTAGGTTACTTTGAGACGTTTTTAATGGGACAATCTGATACTCCATTTGACTTGCCAAACAATGTAATTGGTTCATCATCTAATAGCTCACTTGGACATTTATCAACTAACTCAACATTTAATAGTCTTGATGATGTAGAAATAGTTCAATCTAGAAATGTTTTTATAGAAATGCCTATATACTCATCTAGAATATTTGTTATTACAGATTCCACTTTATATAACTATAACCCTGGAACTGGATCAATTTTAAATTGTAATATAAGAGAAATAAGAGACTCTTATATTGGAATTGAGTCTCTAACTAGCTCTACAATACATTCTATAGAAGGTGCAAATTTAGGTAGATTAAATATTTCAAATAGTAGAGTTTATCAAATGTATTTTCCTGGAACAATAAACCAAAATGGTTTACCTGCAGATAGAGTTACAATTAGTTCATCTGATATAGGTACTATGACAGACGTAAAAGGTATTTCTTCATTTGTAAATTCTTATATTAATGTAATATCTACTATAACTTTTTTAAGTAATATAATAGAAAATGTTAAAGGAAATAGAATAGAAAATAGTGTTTTTAAAAATGCTCAAACTATCAAGCACTTAAATATACTAGGAGATATAAATAACACAAACTTCGCTACTTCAACAATAATTTATAACACAGCTTTATCTAAAGAGATTATACAGCACCCAACTGGGTTACACATAAAACACTATGACCAATTCGGAGCAGCAGTTATTAACAATGTAAACGCATAATAAATGAACTCATTTAACTTTCAAATAGTAACCGTAGCTAACTTAGCAGCTATAACAACACCTTTTCCAGATCATATCTGTTATTTTACTCAAGATACAGAAAACTATTATATTTGGGAGAACAGTGCATTAAAAGAAATATTTGTAGATGCTTCAAGTATAACTTGGAATAACATTACAGGTAAGCCAACGACAATTTCAGGATTTGGAATTACAGATGCGGTAAAAGTAAATAACGGAATTTTAAACTACGTTGCAAGATTTACCCCTAATGGTACAACAATATCAACAGGTGTAATACAAGATGACGGAATAAACGTTGCTGTTGGAAAAGAGCCATCAGTTAGTTATAAACTAGATGTTGCAGGAAAAATATACGGATATGGTCAAGGTAATGGCTCTATTGCTATAACTGGTGAAAATTACAGTGAAGGTGCAGGTGGTACTCATATTGGAATTAAAGGGAATAGTTATACCTCAGGAGAAAGTTCTGCACCACCAAGCTCTATTTTTATTGGAGGTCAATTCGTAGCAACTGGTAGTTTCAATAATAAAAATTACTCAGTTCAACTTCAGGATGGAACTGAAACAGTTACAGGTAGATATTTAAGAAATATGACTACTGATGGAAAAGGTAACTGGGCTAACATCAACATCACTGAAGTAACAAATGGTCTATCAAGTACATTGTTAGGTGCAGCAAATGGTATTGCAACTCTAGATTCAAACTCTAAACTAACAATAGCTCAAATGCCAATATCTGTAATGGATTACAAAGGTACTTATGATATTGTAACAAATACACCAAACTTAGTAGACGGAACAGGAAACCAAGGTGATGTATATGTTTGTACAACTGCAGGAACAAGAACATTTGGAACAGGTAATACACTTACTGTTTCAGTTGGAGATTGGTTGATTTATAACGGCACTAAATGGGAGAAAACTTTAGGAAATAATGTTGGATCCGGAACTGTATCTTCAGTAGGACTTTCTTTAGGAACTACAGGTACAGATGTAAGTATTTCAAACTCTCCAATTACTTCTTCAGGAAGTATAAACTTAAACATACCAACAGCAAGTGCAACTGCAAGAGGTCTACTATCAATTGCAGACTTTAACACCTTTAGTGGTAAGGTATCTGCATTCTCTAGCCCAACAAGTTTTGTAACAAGGTTCATAGGTACTAATCAGATAGCTGGAGGATCAATACAAGATAGCGGATCTACTGCTTCTATTGGTATTGCACCATCATCTTCTACAGTATTTAGTGTAGCAACAACAGGTTTATCAACTGGTATTAATATAGACAACTCTTTTAACTCTGTTACAGATAAATATGGAATCAATGTAACATCAGGAGGATCAGGTACAGGAAAGAATACAAGTATTTATGCATTAGCACAAAACTCTACAGTACAAAATACAGGTTTAGATATTACTGCTCAAGGCAGTTCTACACTTAACATTGGTGGTAAATTTACAGCGCGTCAAGCTACAAATAACTATGCTTTACAATTAGTAGATGGGACAGAAATAGTAGCAGGACGATTCCTTAAAAATATTGTAGACGGTAAAGCTAATTGGGCAACAATTACAGCAGCAGATATATCAGGAGCAGTTGGAGCAGTAGGTGGAACAAATAACTATGTTGCCAAGTTTACCCCAAATGGAACTACAATTGGCAATTCTCTTATACAAGACGATGGTAGCAATTTATCAGTTGGGTCTACTACTCCAAGTTCTGCTGCATTATTAAGATTATCTTCTTCAGTACAAGGAACAACTTTAACTGTATATAATACTAAATCAACAGCTAATGCTCAAGGTATTTATGTAAATGTAAGTGCTGGAGACGGTAAAGGTGGAGGCTTTTATCTAAGTGGAACGTCAGGTGAAAATATAGCTCTTATAGGTTCTGTAACTGGAGTAGGTGCAACAAAAAATGTAGGTGGTAATTTTATAGCTAGTGGTGCTGCTAATAATCAGAATTATTCTCTTCGTTTGAATGATGGCACTCAAGCAGAAAATAAGTTTTTAAAATCAGTTACTTCAGTGGGTGAAGCTAACTGGGCATATTTGCCTGATTCAGCTCAAATTATGTGCTCTGATTTAGTAACACCAATTACTGCTAGTACATCTATTTTAAAAGCATTTTGGGTAGCTCCTTGTTACGGAACAGTAGCAGATATATCCGCATATTTGATGTCACCACAACAAGGAGGTAGTATATTTACAGTACAAGTAAAAATGGCCGGAGCAACACTAGCCACTCTAACATTCCCTAACTTATCATCGTCATCAAGCATATTCCAGCTACCAAACTACTCCTTTAATAAAGGTACTCTTTTTGAGATATTTGTAACACAAGTTGGAGACGGAACAGCAAAAGGATTACTTACAACAATTAACTACGAAAGAAAATAATATGATCATTAATCCATACATATTTTCAGTAGGTGGGGGCGTTATAGGTAATGTCCCCACTACAAACTTAAGACTTTATTTAGAGAGTGATAACGGAGTTACTTATGATGGTACAAACAAAGTAAGTGCTTGGAATGATCAAACTGTATATAATAATGATCCATTTCAAAACACTACTACGTATAAGCCATTATACTCTGCTTTAGACACGAGTATGAATAATTTGCCATCAATAACTTTTTCATCCCCTAGTTATGATAGCATGCAAATAACCGCAAATACATCTTTAAATTTCTCAACAAACGGTTTTACTGTATACTTAGTTTGTACTATTCCGCAATTAACTTTATACGGAGCATTAATACAACATTCTAATGATGATACATGGACACAAGGTTGGGGTATAATAGGTGCTTCATCTAGTTTAAGATTCTTTATACAAAATTGGAATAGCACACCAAACTATATAGATTTAGCTGAACCAGCTTCTAATCAAAAACTATTAATAAAGTTTAGTTGGGATAAAACTACAATGAAAGCTAGTATCAGAAATCAAAGTGGTATTACAACTTCTGCTACAAAAGCATATTCTGGTGCTTACACAAACCCTACATTACCTCTTTCAATATCAGCAGCAGATCCATTTACACAAACTAGTGGATATGTTTCATCTAAGTTTGGAGCAATACTAATGTATGATGGAGTTTTATCTGCGCAAGACGAATTAAATTTAGAAAATTACTTAAAATCAAAATATGGAATCTCTTAAAAACAATGAGGTGGTAAAAAGATGGAAATCTAAAACACCTTCCTTTTGGAAAAAAGTACAAAGAATAGGATTAATCGCAGGAGGAATTGGAGCAGTAATTATTGCATCACCAATTGCACTTCCTGCAGCAATAGCTTCAGTAGGAGGATATCTTGCTTTAGCAGGATCTGTAGCAGCTACATTATCTCAACTTACAGTTGAAGACAAAGAAGTTTTAGATTAGTTAATCTTTTTGCTCGCTAAATAGTATAACATTAACTTTGTAATTAGAGTTATTAGGTTATAGCCTTATAATTAAACACTATTAGGCTATGACCTTATTTTTTATACATAACAACCATTTTATAAATGAATAATTGTCAATCAAATTGTGGGTGCAAGTTTGAAGTAGATTCAAGTTGCGTTAGATATACAGCTGTAAATCTTGGGACTACCCTTATTAATGTTGGAGATACTGTTGAAACAACTATTATAAAAATAGACCAAGCTATAACAAATCTACAGCAAACAATAATTAATAATAACACTACCGGATCCACACTTCAAATAAGTGGACCAATAAACACAGTAGTAAAATTTGGACCTGCAAGTAACCCACTACTTCCTTCTCAAACTGTTGATGATGGAGCTTCTATTGGTATTAATGCAACCCCTGATCCTTTAAATAAAGTTTTAATAGAGACATCATTAAACCAATCAGGATTAAAGGTATCATCGTTAAACAATGGTAAGGAAGCTATCATTGCAAGTAGTCAAGCATCAGGTGTTATCGTTAACAAGGGTATTGTATCATTAGTTTCAGGATCATCTATTTCAAACATAGGTATAGAAACTTCTACTACTGGGTCCTCAAATATCAATATTGGTGTTTCTGCAACAGCTTTAGGAGCAACAGCTAATTACTCAGCTCAGCTAAAAGACGGATCAGAAACAGTCCAAGGAGGAAAATTCTTAAAAGATACAGGTTCCGGAAAAGCTAATTGGAATTATATTTATTTATCGGATATCCAAGACTATCAAGCACCTACTTCTTTTTCTCTTCCAATAGCAACTAATACAATATTAGGCGGAATAAAAGTAGGTAATGGATTATCTATTACTAGTCAAGGAGTTTTATCTTCAAACATAGGACAAGGAACACTAAACTACATTGCTAAGTTCACTCCGGATGGATATAGTATTGATGATTCTATTATGCAAGATAATGGAAACTCAATAGGAGTAGGTGCTGCACCAAATTCGCAAACAAAGCATTATGTATATTCTTTAGATAAAAGAATAGCAGGTTTTGCAGAAACAGAATATGTAGGTACAAACCCTGCAATAGGTTTTGCGGCAAGAGCTAAAGGTATAAATTCTGGAGAAAATAGAGGTGCAGAATTTGAAGCTAGTAACTCTACTAATAAAAATATAGGTATATATGTATACGCTTCTGATGCAAACCCTTATATTGGTATATTTCAAGATGGTTCACAAACTACAGATGGTGGTAAAGTATTAAGAGATACAGGAGATGGATATGCCAAATGGTCATCAATAGTAACAGATGTTACTCATTCTCAGTTAGTAGGTTATGTCAATAGTTCTATATTAATACCAGGTACTTATTACAGGATTACTGATTATCAAACAATTTATGAACAACCTGATTTTCTCGACATGACGATACCGGTTGTTACTCCAATAATAAAAACAGGACTTATTCAACCTTTAATAGTTTTAGCTTTAAAAAGTAACGTATTAAGTGAACAAGCTTATCAAGAAGATTTTCCAAAAGATACAATTAAATATAGGTTAACATATAATACAAAGAAGACAAATACACCAACAAAAGGAAGAATTTACGAGAGAGTAGATGAGTATAATAACAGAACAGATTTCGACCACAGAAATGTTTTATTCAAAAGGTATACAACTGAGTTGGAAAATTTTGCCGCAGTAATGTATTGGTATCCATTCGTATATGATTCTCAGCCTATAGAAGTTTTATCTTTTCCATTAGATTCAACTACACAAAACGTATACATAGAAGGAAATTGGAATATTAAAGATTCTCAAAAATCGCAACATTATTATGCTACATTTTTTGACCTACCAAATATAGTACTAGGTTCTACTTATAATGCAACATATAAAAGCGGTTCAAAAATAGGAAATTGTGCAAATGTAACAATAGGAGAAATATTTTCTTCAGAGATAAAATCAATTTATTGTAGTGTTATTCAATCAATTATAGCATCTACTATAAATGTATCTAACAGCAGTATATTTCTTTTACAAATAGCTGGGTCAACACTAGGAGTTATTAATGAATCTTTTTTAGTTGGCTATACTGGATGCCAATGTATTAGGGATTCAAAAATAGATAAATTAGAATTATCTTCATTTGATGTTGACTATTCTGAGGTTTTACCGCCTTCTAATAGTAATATATATTTACAAACAGGCATACCTCAGCCACAAAAATACCCACCAAGGTTTGTAATGGTAGAGAGTATATATAACTGTAATATTAACTCTATAGGTACTTTATTTAACTCAACTATAAGTACTATACTAACTAACATAAGAGATAATTCTAAACTATATTCCGGATCATCTATATTTACTCCATCTACTAATAACAATAGAATAACTATTAAAAACTATTTAGATGAGGTAGTATCCCTAGACGCATATGTAGTAATTGATTCAACAGGTAAGGTTAAATATGTAAAATTATCGAATACTAGTCAAAACCGTCGTTACGATGAATCTTTTAGATTTGAAAAAAGTTATGGTTACTACTATTTTGAAACAACTACTACAAATGAAATAGGCAAAGTACCATCAAATATTGCAGAAAGAGTAAAATATATACCAACCATTAATAACTTTGACGATAGTTATAGTGGATATATCACTATTAATAACTCAAATATTAATGAATTATCAAGCGTTTGTCTGTCAACTATTGTAAGGACAAATGCAGGTTCAATAACTAATTCATCAATAGGTTTAATCGCTAATTCAACTATAAATTCATTTATTAGAGTTTCAAATAATGGAAGAGATGATTCAAGAATAATAAATTGTACTTTTATCGGAGAAGTTAAAGATTCTACTTATTCTTCTATGAATAACTGTTACTTTAAAGGTAGTATATATAATTCTTCATTTGGAGAGAATTTAGGCGGAGGATATGGAAAATTGTATGCATATAACGAGGGAAATTTAACATCATCTGATGAGTTTATATTCCAAGATTCACAAACAGGTGTGATTACAAACCCAAGAAGTTTTACAATAGATGGAAATATTTTTAATGCGGATGTAGTTGATGCTACTATTGGTGACTATGTCGAAGGAAATATTTTTAACTGTAAAATAAATAGAAATATTCCAGATTATTTCTCAAATAATACTGTAAATATTCTTCCAATAATATATTTATCAAATAACGATTACCTATCTAATTTTAAGGAGTTAGCAGAAAGGTCAATAAAATGCGAAATAAACCCTATATTTAAAACTTTTTCAGAGTTAAGTGTACCTGTTACAGTAGGAAGATCCTTCCGATATGATCAAAACGAAAACCCAACTTACTTCAATATGGAAGCAATAGTTTTTAGAGTTGAAGCTAACTATTTAGATGATATATCAAGAATATGGTTTTTAATAGATAATACAAGAATTGCTCCAAACGATCCTCTTACTTCATATACTATCGACTCTTATTTAGGATACTCTACTGTTAAACCTAATACCTACGAAACATATCGTAAGGTAGTTACTTTTGGACCTGAAGGAAGACTAGTAAGTGGAACAAGTACATTATTAGGAAAATCTAGAGATAATACAAATAAATTAAGAAAAGATTCTAATACATACTTAACAACACCAGAAACTTTATCAACTATTGTAGATAACATAGCATTAAATCAACCAGGATCATATAGTTATAACCCAGAACACTCTCAAAACTTAAACCACTTATCAGTACCAACAAAAGCAGATTTAGAATTAATATATAGTTTAAACCTAATTCAAAGAACTGATATAGTTTGGTCTTCTTCTGAAATAGATGCTAATAATGCTTGGGCTTTTAATTTTGCAACAGGGCAGTCTGTTTCTAGACCTAAAGGTACATTCTTAGCATTTTTAGGTATAATTGATTCTATTGGATTAAACACAATGGAATTACTATACAAAAGAAACTCTGGAGTTATCACTAAACAATTTCCATTAAATATATAGTAAAAATTAATCTTTTTGTTAATTAGTTATTTCAGTATTATTTTTGTAAAAAATTTTTAAAATGAATAATTGCGAACCAAATTGCGGATGTAAGTTTGAGGTAGACTCAAGCTGTGTTAGGTATACATCTGTAGACTTAGGTACTACATCTATAAATACAGGAGATACTATTCAGACAACTATTATAAAAATAGACGCAGCAATAAATAATTTGAATCAACAATTTGATTCTTCTCAAACTTCAGATATTGAAGGACCTATAAATAAAATGGTAAAATTTGGACCACCAAATACACCAATAGTTGCTTCTCAGACAGAAGACAACGGAACTTCTGTTGGTGTAAACACACCACCGGATTCTGCGTTTAAGATGTCAGTAGACACATCCCCTAATCAATCAGGACTAAAAGTAAATTCACTTAATAACGGTAAAGAGGCAATAGTAGCTAAAAATGAATCTACTGGTGCCATCATAAATAAAGGCATAGTTTCTTTAGTATCCGGATCAAGTGTATCAAATATTGGTATAGAATCTTCTGCCACAGGTGCATCAAATATTAATGTTGGTATATCTGCAACAGCTTTAGGAGCAACAGCTAATTACTCAGCTCAGCTAAAAGACGGATCAGAAACAACTCAAGGTGGAAAATTCTTAAAAGATACAGGTTCCGGAAAAGCTAATTGGAATTACATTTATTTAGCTGACATCCAAGACTATCAAGCATATTCATTACCAATATCAACTTCTGAAACATTAGGTGGAGTTATAATTGGTTCAGGAATAAATGTAACAAGTGGAGGAGTAATTAGCGTAACACCATACTCTTTACCAATATCAACTTCTGAAACATTAGGTGGAGTTATAATTGGTTCAGGAATAAATGTAACAAGTGGAGGAGTAATCAGTGTTCCAACACCAACTGCATACTCTTTACCAACAGCATCATCTACAGTTTTAGGCGGAGTTAAGATTGGTTCAGGAATAACCATAACTAGCGGAACAATTAGCGTAACACCATACTCTTTACCAATTTCAACATCTACTATTTTAGGTGGAGTTAAGATTGGTTCAGGAATAAATGTAACTGTAGATGGAACAATTAGTGTAACACCTGCTACTGCATACTCTTTACCAACAGCATCATCTACAGTTTTAGGTGGTATTAAAGTAGGAAATGGATTAGCAATTAGTGGACAAGGTATTTTATCTGCGAACATTGGACAAGGAACTTTAAATTACGTTGCTAAGTTTACACCAGACGGATATAGTATTGATGACTCTCTTATACAAGATAATGGCACAAATGTCTCCATTAATTCTGCACCACTTTCTACTATACAATTGTATATAAGTAGTACGTTAAGTTCAGGTACAAATGTAACTTTAAGCGGATCAAATGCACTAAATATTGGTAGTGGAAGTTATGCAACAGGTGCTGGTGGAACAAATATAGGATATAATACACAAGCGCATGGCGCAACAATTGCAAATGTAGGCGGAAGATTTAGAACAGGTTTATCAGGAGATGCAATTTTACCAAGTGGATATGATATAGCTGTTTATGGTTCAGCTGAAGGATCATCTAGAGGCAATATAGGAGGTGCTTTTACAGCAACTGGTGGTACTTCTAATTATGGAGTTCAAATAAAAGATGGTACACAAACATCTGGAGGAGGTAAATTTCTTAGAGATATGGGTGATGGTAAAGCTAATTGGGCTGACATAAATCCACAAAAAACTATTAGTGCAAGTTATACACTTACAGCTGCGGATAATGGATATTCTATATTAGTTTTAAATGCAGCTACAGCTATAACAATTACAATACCTTCAGGATTACCTACAAGTATGCAAGTTGGTTTTATTCAAGATGGTACAGGAGATGTTACTTTTGCAGGTTCTACCTTTAATTGCTCAGTAATAGGAGCTACTAAAATTAAAGGACAATATGACCAAGCATATTTAGAGAAAAAAGGAACTAATGAAGTTTATTACTTATTAGGAAACGTAAAAGTTTAATTATGTTTAGTTTAAAAAAATCCATATATAAAACAAGAAGAGATCCAGGCTGCGAATGTATTGGCGGTGAAGTTATTATAGGAAATCAAATTTGGACTTGTAAAAATTTAGATGTTACGACTTATAGGAATGGAGATGTAATACCTCAAGTAACTGACCCAACTACTTGGGTTAATTTAACTACTGGTGCTTGGTGTTACTATGACAATGACCCTGCAAATGGCGCTATATATGGTAAGTTGTATAATTGGTATGCAGTGAATGATCCTAGAGGTTTAGCACCTACTGGTTACCATATACCAACATATGCTGAATATTTAAATACGTTAATTCCATATTTAACATCGACTTATGTTACGGATGAAGGGAATGTTGTTAAAGAGGTAGGTACAGTACATTGGAATTATGATTCTGGAGCAACTAATGAAACTTGTTTTACCGCTCTACCAGGTGGAATTCGTGAAACTATTTTTGGTGGAAACTTTTTTCAAATAAAGGAAGAGGGTTATTGGTGGACCTCTACTCAAAATGACGGAGTAAGTGCCAGAGGATTTTCACTACATACTAATGCATCATATTTTTCAAATCCTAATAATCCTAAAAATTTCGGACAATCAGTTAGACTTCTAAAAGAAGATGTTCCTTTAGAACCTTTTGATTACATAATAATAACTTACCAATATACACCACCAGAAGGCCGTGATTATGATTTAGATACAGTGACTGCTTTTAGGTATGCTAATAGCACATTAACTGGACAATATATAAGTGCAATACAAGGTTATATACCTAACACAAACCCAGTTGGTTGTGGAACTGGTTTTGGTGGTGCTGATAGCTCAACACCAGTGGGTGTACCTCTTACTAATGCATATATGCGTTATGGAGGAGATGACAATAATCAGACATTAGCTGGTACATTTGGAGAGTCAGTAGTTATAAATCTTAAAAATCTAAAAGATGCAAATATAACAACTAGCAATGATATAGTTGTAGAACTATATGCTGGTTGGAATTCGCAAAGAGACAACCCAGGTGTACCACAGTATACACAGATTCCATATCCTATAAATATAAAATACGAAACTTTTGTTGGAGGTACTGTTTCACGAGAAATAGTTGGAGGAACAGTAACAAATCGATATGTAACTACTGGTACATCTGTATCTGGTCCACAAATTTCTCCAAGTAAAACAATCACTAGAGCTGGTTGTAGTTCCTTTCTAATAGGAGATCCAGCTTATGAAAAACAACATGTAGCTTCAATTAATTATAACTTAGTCACAAAAGTAGCAAGTGTTATTTTCCACTAATATGATAGAAAGTCTAATATATAATCACCTTAATCACCACTTAAATAGTGATGCATTAGATTTATTTTATTCTTTCTACCATAGGTCAGGGTGTAAAAAAATAAAAACAGAAAAATTTGAGGAAACAAAGCTAGGCTTTTCAGTACAAGGAACTATTTATTTAAACGAACTTATTTTCGATCTACCTATTCACTATTTTTTATACGTAATACTTCACGAGATATCTCATCAGTTTCAGTATAAAAAATATGGAAAAGATTATGTTTTAGATCTGTACCTATTTCCTGATAAACACGATAATTTTTTGGAAGTAGAAAAAATAGCAGATAGACTTGCAATCAGAAAGACGATAGAAATACTTAAAAAAGACAATAAAGAATCTACTGTAAAACTTATATCTGTTTACAACACAGAAACAAAAAAGGATTACATAAAAAAATATCTTAAGGACTTAAATACAGAAATAAATAAAAATGGATTTAAGACAATAGAAGAAATAAATAACTACTTAATTCAAAAAAATAAAGAACATGTGCGATAAATGTAACCAAACAAACGACTGTAATTGCAATAATACAGTTCCTTGTCAAAAATGTAATACACCTGCATGCAACAGTGTATGTAGATTCACCGGAGAAAACATTGATGGCCTTGGTATTATAAAAAACGAAGACATAAGTACCGCTATTGAAAAATTAGCAGAGTACGCTTTAAACTTATTGACAGCTAGCCAAAGTATTGTTAAACTAGAATCTAGAACAAATATAAATGTAGGTACTTCAGGTTATCCAACAATAACAAACTCTTCAACATTACTTGGAACTACATTCAATGTTCCACTAAATGCAGGGTCTGAACATGATGTATATTATGAAGGACAAGTTAGATTTGTTAATGCTAGTGAAATAGTTTTAGGAATATACAAAAACGGATCAATACAAGGATTCCTTAAAAAAATTAAATCTGTTGCCAATACGGTTATTCCGTTTAGCTTTAGTGCATCTGACTTAATGTTAGTACCAGGTGATATAGTTGATGTAAGAGGTGTTAAAATTAATACAAGTGCTGAATTAGAGTATTGCACTATAAAAATAGTAAAAAGATAGTTAGGTAAGTTTTTTTGGTTTTTCTTACTTAACGGAACCCTCTGTAACAAGAGGGTTTTTTATTTATTAAAAACTTATATATTTTTTTCTTTAACTTTTTTTAACTAAATTTGGCCAATGTTTAAAATCGTTGAGTCATATAAACTTTTTGATGGATTTTTTAAAGTCGAACTTTATCCTATCGATGAAGAAGAGATATACTATTATACTCAGCTAAGTATAGAGTTCAAAGACATTGAAGGCATGGAGATGCCAATAATGTTAAATATACTCACTGAAAAAACTAGTAAAGAGGTAATAATAGACTACAGTCATGTTGACTCAGCAATTAGTAAAGCAATAAAAGAACTTGAACTTACACAAGAATTTGAAAAGTGTTTAGTTCTTAAAAACATTAAAGACAAATTTAATAAAGAGATAAGCAATGATCACAAACAACGAGTTTGTATCCAGAGTTGTTAACAACTTAAAAGGATTAAGTAAGGATGCTCATGTAAGTAAGAGATTCATTCTTAGAACAGGTAGAACTAAAGCAAAGTTTTTGATGAGTCAAAAGCTAGATGAGCTTACTATGTTCAGGGAAGAAGATTGTATTACAACAATTCCTTGTTTTGAATTAGAGAGAATAGATTATAAATCATGTGATATATTCGAGTTTAGATTATGTGAGAAACTTATGAGATCCAAGCATAAACTTCCAGAGGGATTCTTTGGAAAAAATGGTGCAGGAATTGTAAGTGTTACTCCGGTTGATGAGCATACAAGATATAACTTCATATCACCTAATCAGTTCATAGATTTAAAGAAAAGAAAATACACTAGAGGTACTACAAAATACTTCTATGTAAAAGATGGATATCTTTATTTGCCAGATAGTACAGTAGAAGTAGTAGACATAAGAATGTTCACTATGTACAGAGATCAAGCACTTAGCCTTTGTGCATGTAATCCGGAACACAAGTGTAAGTCTGCATGGGAACAAGAATTTATTTGTCCTGACAGATTTTTAGATTTAGTAATCAAAGATACTTTAAGCGAAATAGGATCTATTTATAGAACTTCTACGGAAGATGCTAACCCTAACTTAGACGTAAATCAAAAAACACAAACTGAAGCCTAATGAAAGAAATAAAAAGAGTTGTAGAGACAGCTAGTTTTATTGAATCGGTAGATTTGTATAAGGATTACAAACAATACAAAAGGCATATACCAAAAAAATACCAAGTAAATAGAAGTAGAAGATTGTCAAAAATAACAAACGAGTTATTTAGATCGATAGCAAATAATATGCTAGAAGCAGAAGGAGGAGTAGCAATAAAAGGATTAGGCTATTTCTTCATTCACCGAAGCGAGAAAAAGAGAATGCTGCAAAGAAGACTTGAGAATGGGGAGTTAGAATCATACTACAACATAAGACATCAAATGCGAAGAATTGCACCGATGTATATGACTCCACAAAGACAAACTTTCGCATTACACAGTTGGTCATTGGATGACTCATTCTCAATAACCGTAAAACTAAAACTAAGAGAAAACTTGAACAAGGGAATGAAATACAAAGCATACCCATTTACCGTTACAAAATTAAAACTTATATAATGTACAATAACGTAGAAGCATTAATCTCAGAGGTAAAAAGTCAATTAAGCAAGTACGATGATGCAGGGCTTATTGACGACACTTCTTTGTATAGAGACATAACACTTGGACTAAGAAGATTTGGAAATGACATTGCAGTTCTTCAGGAAAAAGTTCTATTTGTAAAAGACGGAATGACTCAGTTGCCAAAATCATTTTTTAGCCTATACGGAGCTTATCTTTGTAATCCAAAAGGGTTCCATACAAAAGGAGAGTTTGCACAAGATAATTTAGTGAACTCTGTAATGTATCGAGAAAGAACGATCGAAACTAAGAAGTGGTCTGATTGTGATGCATCCTGTGAGAATATCACCGAGAATGTTGTACGCGAAAATCTTTACTACAACGGACAACCTTACGGAGCCTTTGTTTACGAAAACCCAACATTGCTTACGTTAGGAAAAACATTCTTAAAACAAAATTGCCACAGAGATTGCAGAAACAAAGTTATCAAGGACAATCCAAATGAGATTGTTATCCATAACTTCACAATGCAAGCAAACTTTAACGAGGGGTATGTGTACATTCAATACTATGGATTACCGGAAGATGAGGATGGAAACATTGAGATACCAGACACTCCAAATGGACATTTAGAAACTTATTTGGAATACTTCTTAAAACGAAGACTTACAGAAAGACTTATGGGTAACAACGATACAGTTGGTTTACAAAACTTGTATCAAGTATATTCTCAACAAGAAAACATTTCATTAAGAAATGCGAGTACAGAAATAAAAATGACCAATTTAAAACCACGTACATTTAAAAGAATGCAAAGTCTTAACCGACTTGAATCTTTACAGTACGAAATTAACTTATAAGCATGGCAACAAAGAAAGATATTTCTTCACCTAAAAAAGGTATGAATAAAGACTCTCACGAGTCTGAATTGCAAAAACAAGAGTATTCGTTCGCACTGAACGCAAACTTCCATGATGAGCACGGAAACGGACCTGTTGTATTGCAAAATGAACCATCAAACATTAAGTGTACAACATTTAAACCAGGTTACGTTGTTATTGGCCACAAGTATGATATCAACCTAAATAGAACATACTTTTTCTTAACAAATCCAACGACAAAGGATTCCGAAATAGGATACATAGATGGTAACCAACCATTCCCTACAGAAACGTTTAATTTAAATGATTGTGATTGTGATCCATCAGCAGTATTGGAAACACCACTTGAACAAGAAGCTCAAGTTAACACATGTCAATATGTAACAATCATCTCAGATATTTGTAACGGAACATCTACGTATAAATTTAATTTTAACATAGATTACCCAATATACGAGAACAACATACAAATCAAAGATGAAAAGGTAGGAAAAGTAATCTATTTCACAGATAACTTGAATCCTCAAAGATATATTCAATTAGATTACCTAGATCAATATTACAAAGACATTGAGCCTTGTACAGGAGATGAAGTAAACGCTTGTCTTGATGTAGATAAGATGCGTATCTTTAAACTTTTCAACAAGCCTTGTGCTAAAGTAGATGTAATCATTGAAGGGGGTAGTTTGAAAGCAGGTATGTATGAGGTTATAGTTGCATATAGTGATTCAGATAGTAATATTTTATCAAGTTGGTATTCGTTAACAAATCCAACTCCTATCTTTGACAAGAATAATAATATACTTGATCAGACAAACTTAGACTACATGACTAGCAAAGGTTTCTCTGTTGAGTTTACTGACTTAGATAAAAACTACAATTTCTTTACTATTGCGGTTATTTATAGATCCGGACTAGATTTATCTGTATCATACTTTACATACGGTACATACCCAATAGACACAAGTAATATAACTATATTCTCATTAGATGATAGACCTAGAGATGTATCTTTAGCTAATTTCTTAGTTGCTAAACCTTTCTACAAGAAGGCACAAGGGATGACAAACAGCAACGGATTCCTTTTCCAATACGGTGTAGAGCAACAAAGAGAAATTAACTTACAACCTGTTGTAAACTTAATGGGTGCATACGCTAAATGGACAACATACATTGCAAAAGAAAATTTATACGAAGATGGAGCAAACGTATCTAACTTTACAGGTTATATGCGAGATGAGGTATATCCATACGGAATAAAATTCTTTATGAAAGGTGGTTATGAAACACCTTTATTTCCATTAATACCAAGACCACCAAAAGAATGGGAAACTGCACCAGCTAATCCACCAATAACTAATGAAACAGGAATCTTAACATTAAATAGAGAGTGCTCAGACCGAGAAAGAAATAAGTTATGGCAATATGCAAATACAGCAGTTAAAGATCAAGATGTTATTTGCACTGCACCCCCAGGTCTAGTCACAGACATAAAAGAAGTCATAAGAAATGTAGAAGGAACTTGTATTGTAACAGACTCAGCAACTGGTCAGACAACTGTGGTAGACCAAATAACAGATGGTACTTTTACAATTGTCACAAATCTTAACGCAATTGACTATATTAATAGTGAAGACGGTAGATTAGAGATGCAAGAAGCACAAACCGATGGAGACACACAGTTTGATGAACTACTTGATATAATCATTACAGGTGAGTATGAAGAATCTTGCGAACCAAGTTTAGCTGGTACATGTTATCTTAATCCGGAGATACCAATAGTAAATGAAATATTTGCACTTAAAGTAGACAATTTAGAAGAGACTACAACACTAATGTGTTTAAGTGAACCAGATATAGATCAATACGCAATAAGAGCACAAAAACCTGCAAAAGCTTATAATCTAGAAGTAAACTACTCTACAGGAGATCCTACTCAAGACACTGATTTTATACAACTCTTTTTTGGAGGAAGTGTTTTTGACAGAAAAGACGTAAGTAATAATAACCCACAAGATGCTAAGGCTTTACCATTTTTAGCAAGCCCTCAAATAGACTTTGCACAATTTATTGAACATTCAGGACACTTAGTTGCAGTAGCAGCTAATCCAACTTATAAAACAGATATTAACGCAGATTTTATAGTAGATAAAGTAAATGCAAATGCTATTTGGTACATAGTAAATTTAGAAAATAGGGAAAATACTATTGTTGAGTTAACACAAATGAAATTAACCGATAAAGATGACTTAACTCTTGATCCAACAAAACTTAGAATAACCGTATACGATGGAGAACCTATTGGAACTACTACTCCAAATTTTGTAAAATTTATAACATTAACAGACACAACAAATCTTAGTGAATTGATATTTATGATATCAAAAAAGGATGGTGTATGTGATGATCAGTTTTTTCCGCAAACAACAAAGTTTAAAAAAGACTTAGCATACATAGCTATAGATACAACCCAAGTTAAAAAAGAAACAGTCGCAGTAAAAATTCCAAAATTTAATGGTTTAGCAATACATTTACAAAAACAAGATCAAAATTATGAAGAGCATGAACGAGGAAGATTTTTCTACCAAGCTACACCTAGTTCAGATGTAGTTTATTGTGGAGCTGTTAGAGTATATCAATCACTACCACTTGCAGTAAACAACTATTATAGATATGATGCCACAGGAATTGATACAACACTTTCAGATTTTCTATCACAGTTTGGATTAAAAACATCATGTGTATCCTCAACAATATCTGGACAAGACGATGATATAAATGGTGAATTTTTAATAGTTCAAAATGGACCAGATTCTACTTTTCCATATATGATGGGATGGAAAAATATAAAAGGAACTGGTGGATATTCTGGTGAAAAAGGTATAGAGCCATCAGAAGATACAGGGACAGGAGGCTGGTGGACAACAACAGCTAGCATATCATTTCAAAACCCATCTTTAACAATTACATATACAATTCCTAGTTCACTATCAACTGAAAATAGTGGAGATGTTAAGTTAGGTAAAATATATCCACCAAAAAACGCTGAAGATTTTGCTAAAAAACTTCTTGAAGCTAATGCATCAATAATGTCATCAGCTGGGATCCTTGGGTTTGTAAATGATGATGGAGTTATGGTATTTAGAGGTCCAATTGGTTTTTCAGCATCTAGTTTAAGTTTTAGTATAAATCCAGATGCAACATCATCTTCTGCAAACCCTTTTCTTAAGCCTATGGGTTTTGGTTCAGGATACGGTTTAAAACTAGAAATGGATCCAGAATTAACTGGTGGTACAATAGTAAACAGACCGACAAGAGGTGTATTTAATATTTATCAAAGAGAACCTGTATATAAAAGAGAAGTTACTTTTGACTTATTAACTTTTGGAAAAAAGCAAACAAAGAATTACTTTTGTACCTATCAAATACCAATACTAGATAATTGTATTGCAGTACCTTACGAAAAAGGAGATTTTTCATACTGGGAGTCTACTGAAAAGTACCCTTGTAATTTAGAGATGTTTGATTCATCAAACCTTGAAATATCTCTTATAGACATACCTCAAGATAAAAGAGATGGTTTAGAATACTATGCAACTCAAAACTTAGTTACAGGTAAATTTGAATGGAAATTAGATCAAAATAATGAGCCATTAGTTAATTTTGCAGATAGAGAAATAAGACACTATAAATATCCGGATAATACGCTTATTCCGTTTATGTCTGATGATACAATGGCACCAGACGACTTTAAATCAAGTAACATATTTCCGCTAGGATTTACATTAGACTCTAAAGTTATTGAAGTTTTTTTAGATGTTGCTGAAAACAATAATCTAATAACAAAAGAAGAAAGAGATTCTATTGTAAGTTATGAAATTTTTAGAGGTGATAGAAGAATAGATAGATCAATAATAGCGAAAGGTTTATTGTTTGATATGTACCGAGCAATCGAACCTGTTGAGTATTACTCCAACTACCCTCTAAATACTTTAGGAAGAGATTCATGGAACGGTCAAGTTCAAGACCATATGTATAATAGTACAAAAAATAACATGTTTACTTTTCACTCTCCTAATACTCATTTTAGTAGGCCAACACTTCCAGGTGAATTACAAATAGATGGTATAGTGTACGGTAAATCAAGATTAATGTATGATGAAGCAAAGGGACATTCTGCTTATATTTTACTTGGTAGAAAAGCCAAAAATCTTGCAATTGCTCTTGCTGCTGCAGAATCATTTTTTGAATCAGCTGCTTACACCGGAGATGTACTTACAAAAGGTGCAGCAGGTGGAAATTCCTCTTTTTTAAGTGTAGCTGTTTCCATAGTTGCTGTAGCTGCATTTGCAGCAGCTCAAATAATAAAGACAGGGCAATATAGATTAGAATGGTTAAAGACATTAAAAAATCTAGGTAGCCCAAGAAACTTTGCTTACTATCAAACTGCCATAGGTTATTATAATTATTTTAAGCCTTACGAAGCAGTAGATTTCAATAGCCTTGATTTTGAAGTCCAATATGCTAAAAAAATAAGAGGAATAGAAGCTACATCTTATTTAAGAGAAGGTATGTGGCAAGTTGCAAATGAAAGATCAAATAACACATACAAAGTAAACAATTTAGATAGAGAGGATTCTGTATTTATTGCTGTACAAAAACAAATTGATTACCCAAGTGAGTACACTGCATATGACAACGAATCTATAGCACGAAAGAAATCATCAAGAAGAGGATACAATGGAACCGGTAGAAGTACTGAGTTAATAGGTAATTGTGCATCAATGTATTGTACATTAAAACGATACAACCCTAGTCAATATGGTTTTATACACTCAATAGAATGGTTAAGTACAGGGTATTGCAGAACTTTTAAAGATGATTTTGGATCTTGTGATGCTGTATTTGGTGGAGATACTTACATATCTAGATTTTCTGTAAAAAGAAAGTTTCCATTTTTTACATCTAATGCAATAGGATTAGCACCGCTTATGCCTTTTGCTTATTCAAACTACTTTAATTTAAACCCTAAGCTAAAGCAAGGAGGAACTAGATACTTTATAAACTACGAAATAAATACAGAGTTAGATTCCGGATTTACAGTTGGAGCTTTATTCTTTCCATCTAATGATTCAGAGTTAAACCTTGACTATTACAAAGGAAGTAATATGTACGTTACTCCACCTTCAAAGTTTTATTTATTTTCATACGGATTTCCTTACTTCTTAGTTGAGTCTGAAATTAACTGTAACTACCGATACGCAAGAAGAGAACCACATGAAAATTTCTATCCTAATATCCCTGATGTACTTGAGTTTACTCAAGAACAGAATGTAAGTATTAGAGAGCCAAATACATATTTCTATAACAGAGTATATTCTTCAGCTAAATCTAAATCAAGATACAGTTTATTTCCAACAAACTATACATCAGAGTATTATAACAAAGTTAACTCAGGAAAAAATACAGTAATATATTCATCACAAGATTCATCTGAAACTGACTTTAGTGATGCATGGCTGCAGTATGCACCAAATGATTACTACATATTCCCATCAAGTTATGGTAACTTAGTTGATATGTTTGGTATTGAGTCCGAACAAGTTTTAGCTAGATTTACTAATGGTATATCTGTATTTGGTGCTGTAGACGTATTGAAAGATCGATTAACTCCTGAGACAAGATTACTTGGAGCTGGGGGTATTTTCAACGCAAGAGCGATGTCCTTCAATAAAACGGAACTTGGATACGCAGGAACACAACATAAAGCAAAAATATCTTGTAGTTTTGGACATTACGTTGTTGATGCACAAAGAGGAAAAGTATTTAACTTAAAACCTAGTGGACAAGGTATAGATGATATTACAGTTGGATTAGAAAAATGGTTTAAACAAAACTTACCTTTCAATTGTATTAAGACATTCAGTGATATAAACATTGATAATAATTTCAAAAATATTGGTATCACACTTGGATGGGATGATAGATTTAAAAGACTTTTCTTAACAAAAAGAGATTACAAAATCATTAAAAACCCTCTTGCAAAACCTGAATTGAAATTCAATAGGGTTGATGGTTTCTATACACAATTAGATCCAAACGCAGTAAAGGTAGCAGTTCCATTTAGTGATACAGCATATTTCAAAGACTGTTCTTTCACAGTAGGTTACTCACCATTAACAGAGAGTTGGATATCCTACTACTCATTCAAACCTAATTTTTATATAACTTATAATGATTATTTCCAAACAGGTTTAAATTATCCGGACGATCCTTTAGAAAAAGGTCTTTGGTCACATTACCCTTTTACAAGTTCTTACCAAGTATTCTACGGAAAACTTTATCCATTCACAGTAGAGTATCCAATGTTATCTGCTTTCTCTCAAAGTTCAATTTCAACTATAGAGTATTGGCTTGAGGCAAGAAAGTATTATAACCAATGGGATTTTGCTGATGCATTTGGAATTGGATTCAATAAGGCAATAGTTTACAACGCTACACAGAACACAGGATTACTAAATCTTAATCACCAAAAAAATAATGACTTATCTCAGCAGATTAAGTTTCCAAAGTATAACCAAAATTCTACGGATATCTTACAAACTGAGATAGGAGGTAAATGGGCTTTCAACTATTTGTACAATATTATTAAGAATGAAAAATCAATGTTACCAGTATGGTTAAATGATATTTCAAACGTAAATAAATCAATTAACCACATACTATTAAACTACAAGCCAACATTTAAAGATCGAATGAGAGGGGACTACTTCTTAGTAAGATTATCTCAGGACATAGAGAGTAGATTTAAATTATTGTTTAGATTTGCAGTTGACGAAAGAGATTATTACGAACAGTAAAAAAACAAAATAATGGCAGATAAAGATAAAAAAGTAGAAGAAGACAAAGTACTTTACAAAGGGGAAGAAATGTCTCCTAAAGAGTTTGCACAACGATTCGAGGTTGAAAATAAGAAAAAAGAAAGAAACGCGGAGTCTGTTGCAAGACAAAAACTAGAAGAGAAACAAGAAGAAGAATCTCGAAGAAAAGCTTTTGTAAATGGAATAGTTCCACAAGAAGAAGATAAAGTTGCGGATGACTACGGACCAGGTTCTGATCAACAAGAAGCACAGCCTGACATGTCTATGTATCAGGTTAATTTACCCTTTGACGTTCAAGAGGGTCCTAACTTAAGTCTTGGACCTATAGGACAGCAGCAAGCACCTCAATCTGAACTAGGATATAGATTAGGAGGACTAATGCAATTAATAAGTAAAGAGAGCATCAACTCATTTAAAAACGGAGGATTACTTTCAAGATTAACGAATGATGAAAACATATTAAACTACAAGAAATCAAAGAAAAAGTAGTTTTATAAAATCTAATAATTTTTTAAATTAACCAATCACTAATTATATTTGTACGATATGAAAGATTATATTGATAAATTAAGGGAAGACTACCATAGAAAACAAATCAAAAAACTTAAGTTTGGAGATAAGTTTATGGCTAAAATAAACGATATAAGATATGGTAAAATGTCTGCACCTGAACAAGAAGTTGATGAAAATGGAGAACCGGTTTCAAAAGGACCTGGTCCATCACTTACAGCTGTAAAAGGACCTAATGCACCTCTTGTAACTATAAACCCATCATTATATAGTACTGCAACAAACCCAGCTAATATAAAACAAGATTTTAAAGGCTTAAATAGTGAAGATGTAGTTTACAATCCAGATTCTGAAATAGGTAAAGCACAGAAAGCTAGAGAAGAAGAACAAAAAAAATATACTACTACAAACGTAGCGGATCCTAAAACAAAAGAAAAACCAAAAGAAGACGCAACAAAACAGCCTCCTGGATCTTTCATGCCACCTAATGGAGATTTAACAACTAATCTTTATAATATAGGTAGAGCTATTGGACAAAAAAAGGGAACTCCAGGTAGAGGAGTAGCAATAGCAAGTAATACAGGAGCAGCTGTTTTAGAAGGAGCAAGATCACTACTTTCTGGAGTTGGTTTTTCAAAAGCACAAGCATACACAGATAAATTCAATCAAGATCAAATGATTGAAGCTAGAAAAAAATACGAAAGTAATCCTCAATACAAGAATGCAAACTACACAGATGGACCAACAGAATCTAGAGATGGTGGAAAAATAAGGGTATTTGCAGAAGGAGGAGAACAAATGGATCCTCGTCAGGCTCAAATGATGCAGATGATGCAACAACAGCAAGGTCAACAAGAAGCTGATCCAAGACAACAACAACAACAAATGGATCCTCGTCAAGCACAGATGATGCAACAACAAGGTCAGCAACAAATGGACCCTCGTCAAGCGCAACAACAAGAGACTCAAATGACAGAACAAGAGTCTGCTGCATACCAACAAATAGCTGAGAAATTAGTAAACTCTTTCGAAACTATTGAAGAGATAGCAAACTACCTTAAAGAAAATAGAGTAGACCAAGTAGCATATCAGGCAATATTAAATTTTGCACAAGATATGATCGAAGATAGAGACGAATCTAAACAAGAAAACGATGAAGCTACAGAAGAACCACAAAATGAAGAAGAAGGAGGATCTGAAGAGATGCGTAAGGGTGGTAAAAAGTTCAATAAAAAAGTAGGAGAGTACATAGAATTCGAATACGATGGAAAAGTTCATAAAGGAACTATAAAAAGCATTAAGAACGGACAAATATTTTTGAAGTAATGGCAGACAACGGATTTGACATAAATAAAATTAAAATAAAAGAGTCTGACAAAGTTAAGGCTCTTACAGGAGAGTATACATTTGGCCTACCATCTGCTTCAAAGACAGAACCAAACGCTGAAGTAGAGGATAACGAATACATTAAATATCCTGATGAAACTGTAGTACAAGCAAAAGGTGTAAGACATGAAAGAGGTGGAATTAAAGTAAACCTTCCGGATGAAACTGAAATACTCTCTGACACTCTTAAATTGACAGCAAAACAAGCTAGAGATATTAGAGATAAATACAATGTTGAAGTATCTATCCGAGATACATATTCTTCTGCCTTGGAAAAATACACAAAACGATTAGGATTAAAAAGGCTTAATGATGATCAGGAAGAAGTTTTCAAAATAATCAAAAAGCAACAAGAAAATAAAACAATAAAAAATCCTACACTTGCTCTTAACAACGAGTATTTATCAACAAAAGTGTATGATATTGAGCAAAAGAAAAAACCACTAGAAGAAAAAAGAAAAATACTATTTGACCTACTATTCGAACAACAAGAATCTACTAAAAAACCTGACAGCAAGGATACCACTCAAATGAGATATGGAGGTGAGTTCGAAAAGTTTGCAAGTAAACATGGATTCTCTGTAGAAGAAGCAGCTAGAATATTAGCGCGCGAAGGTAAGACAATTCCTATGTTTCCTGAAGGTGGAAAGAAGAGAAGAAAAATTGTTAAACAAACTGTTACAGATGATGAGTTTAATAAAGCTGGTGCTAATGGAACATCTTTATCTGATAAATGGAATGGAGACAAAGCAGCATACGAAGAGTTCTTAACAGCTAAAAAAGGTATCCTAGATAATAAAGACTTACGAGCAAACATACAAAAGAACTACCAATCAGTTATTGAAGCTGATGAGGCTTATACAGGAAAGAATAAAAAACTTAAAGAGGGTTATTCTAAACCACTTAAATCCTTAACAGAGGATCAAGTATTAGAGCAACTACTTGCACAAGAAGAAAGAAACGCTAGGTTATCTGCACACAAATTAGATGCTAAGACAACAGAGCAAAATGTTGCAAAAGGACAGACTACTAACCAAAAGACTTTAGATAAGATTAAAGCTACAAAAGGACTAGCAGACTTAGACTTTAGCAAAGGTTATCAAGGGCAAGCAGCATACATTGCATACAATAAAACAATGCAAGAAGATCCTAAATACAAGGATTGGGCTACGATTGGACAGACAGGTAAAGATGACGAAACTATCTTTGGGCTAAAAGGAACTATTTCAGGTATTGATAATTACAACACAAATACAACATTAGGACAAAGATTAGGCTACATGGGAGAACCAATTCCAGATTGTCCTTGTGGAGAAGATGCGAAGGGAGAATGTTTACCTTGTAAAAAAGAGGAACCTAAAAAAGGAGAAAACCCTCCAAAAGAAGGTCCGATAGAGGATAACACTGTAATACCAAGACAAAAACAAAATCAACATTTTTTTGTACCTGAGAGATTTGTATTACCTCCAAGTCCACAATCTCCTGAAACTATGATTAATACTAGACTTAGTAGGTTAGATCCAATTAGAGTTGGTATTGAGGATGATTTGGCAAGTTCAGCTGCGAATAGGCAGTTTGGAGCATCACAGCTTAAAGACTTACCAGCTGCACAAAGAGTAGCAGGATTACAACAAATGTTAGCTACTACAGGAGGTATAGAAAATAAAGCAATTCTAGATAAAAATAGGATAAACGCAGAGAATCAAGCAACAACTGACCAATATAACGCAGGACAAAGAGATAGAGAGAACATAGCTTTAGGTAGTAACTTACTTAACTTTGAAGGAAGATCTTTGACAGGAAAAGATAAAACAGAGAATAATTTACGAAATTACATAAACTTTAGAGAGAACGAAGCGATGAATAATTTCGGTGTTCAACAAAGGTTCAATACACTGAATAAGTTATTCCCTGACTACAGTATTGATACTTTTGGAATGGGTACAGACTTTGATCCATCAACAAACAATCAAGTACAAAATAACGATAACGTACAAGGCATAGTAAACGCAAGTAATCAAACTAGTTCGAATTATTACCCTAATGATAACACAGAAGAAGAAGAGGTAAAAAGACTAGGTGGAAGATTTTGGAGATACGAAGAAGATGAAGAAGATGATGATGATGATTATTAATAAGTTTAAGTATAAAAAAGTAAGATAACTAACATAAAATAAGATGAAAATGATGATGAAGAAAACGACTAAAAAGTCGAAGAAAGTAACTCCATCTAAGAGATTAAAAAAATACGAAGAAGGAGGAAAAGAAGTAACTGGATTAAAGAAAAACCCAGAATACGATGCAAAAATGCCTGCAGGCGTAACTATGCCAAAAGGAGATATGCCATATGGTAGTGGTATGGAAATGAAATTGAAGTCAGAAGCAGTTCCTGCAGACAAACTTTTGAAAAAAATAGAGATGCCTGATGCTTCAGTTCCTTCAGCAACTACTACTCCTTCAGCTAAGGCTATTGTTCCAAAAGCTAAGGCTATTGTTCCAAAAGCTAAACTACTTCCAGGAGGGTTTACAAGTGAAGCACAGAAAGCAGCTTACATTAAAAATGTAAAAGCTAAGATGGCTAATGGTGCTACAATCGACCAATTGGTTAAATACAAAGTTGGAACTAAAGCAGGATTAGAAGGACTAGGTCTTAAAGACACACCTGCGAAAGCTAAACCAAGTGCATCTAAACCAAAAGCAAGTTCTCCTAAATCTTCACTACCTAAGTTAATTACAAACTCATCTTTAGATAATGTTAAAGATGCTATGAATAAAAATAAGGCATCTAAAAAATCTAAACCAGACTATGTTGGTAAAACAAATAGTTATACAAATAAAAAAGGTACAAAGACCTCTGAAAGATTAACTATGACAGGAGGTAAACCTACTTTAACTAGGACTACTGTTACTAAAGCAGGTGATAAAACTGTGTATGTTAAGTCAGGAGATAAGATGTACTTAAAAACATCTGACGGAAAAGTAAAAAATTTACAAAAAGCAAAAGTTTCTAATTTTGATAAGGTACAAACTGCAAAAGCTATTGCCAAAGGAAATCAGAAAAAAGAAATAGCAACTGGTGCTGCATCATCTGTAGATGATTTTTGGACTTTACCTATTGGCGGAGCTGTTAAAACTGTAGGTGCAATCGGAGCCGGATTAGTAGCAAGAACTTTAATTAAAAAAGCAGGTAAAAAAATAACTACTGACTTAGCAAATAAAGTTGTAAGAAGTACAGCATCAGGTTTACTTAAAAATTCTGCAGCAAATACAATGGGTGCTCAAATGTCAAAGCAAGCTTTTTTAAACTACATTAAACAGGGAGGATCTAAAGCTACTCAACAAAAGATTAAACAAATGGGTATTAATGCTGCTGGTAATACATCAAAATTAACAAGAGAGGCACTTGGTAAAGAGTTTGCTAAAAATGTTTCGAGCAAAGGTTCTCAAAAATTATTAGCAGAAGGAACAAAAGGTGTAGTAAAAACAGGATCAAGCAAAGGTTCTCAAAAATTATTAGCAGAAGGAACAAAAGGTGTAGTAAAAACAGGATCAAAAACTCTTAAACCTGATAGAATAATTAGAAAAACAACTAAAGCACTTAATCCTGGTCAAAAAATGCTAGGAAGAACTATTAATGTTTCTGGTAGAACTGTTTCAAGTGGTAGTCAAAAAGCATTAAATGCTAGTCAAAAACTTTTACAACAAGGTTCTAAAGCATCTAAATCTACAGCAGCTAAAGTTAATCAAGTAGCTAAAAACAAATCATTAGTTAGAAACGCAAAAAATTCTAAGATAGAGGCAAGTATTAAGACTAATAACCCTGTAGCTAGAAAAATGGCTAAAGAAAGTAAAGTAGAACAAGCTGTAAAAACAGGATACAAAAAAGTAAAAACTTCTGTAAAAAATGCAAAAGTTAGAAATGCTAAACCGAAACCAGGAGATCAATTAAAACTTGATTTAAAAAGAGGAGGTGGTAAATTTAGTTATGGTGGTGCAGTTAGAAAGTTAAAAAGCGGTAACTACTACAAAGAGGGTACAACAAAAAGTAAGGAAGGGCTTGAAACTAAAACACAAGTCAAGTACAATCCTGAAACTCTTACCACAACAATAAATAAAAGCAATTCAAATCCAGGTAAAATAAAATCTAACTTCTCAACTTCTATAACAAAACCTCGTTCGTATACAAGGTATGGGTCTAGTAGAAGTAGTACACAAAGAAAGACTCTTGATTAACAACGGAGGTAAAGTAACAAAATCTAAAAAATAAATAAAATGGCAACAGCAAAGAAAAAGGCAGCTCCAAAAAAGAAAGCTGCTCCAGTAAAAGGAGCTTGGGTTCCACCTTGGGCAAAAAAGGCAATTACAGAAAAGAAAACAGGAGAGAAGTACCCTTCTAAAGCAGCAATGGCTAAACACGAGAAAGGTGAAACAAAGAAAATGCGAATGAAGGAAGGTGAGATTAAGAAGTTTCAAAAAGGAGGTATTAAAGAAAGAGTGCAAAGCACTACTAAAAAAGGGGATAAATGGATATATGTTGCTGATAAGTCGGGCACTGTCAGCTCTATTGTAATACCTAAAAAAGGAACTTCTAGTGCTTTGTCAATAGATACTACAGGCTATTCAAAAGGAAAACCTAATTATAAACTAGAAACAGTAACAAAAGGAGGAGGTTCTACAACAAACGTGAAAAGAAAAGATGTCAAAAAACTTCTAACAAATTTAAAAGCTGAGACAAAATCTATGCAGGGATATAAGAAAGGCGGAAAAGCTATGATGAAAAAAGGCGGTAAAATGTGCTAATATGCCAATAAAAAAAGTAAACCCATTAAAGAATAAACTTACTAAGTTAGGGTTGTCCGGAGTAAATAAACCTAAAAAAACTCCGGAACACCCAACTAAGAAAGGTATTGTTCTAGCCAAAGAAGGTGACAAGACAAAAGTCATTCGATTTGGAGATCAAAAGATGGGGCATAATTATTCTTCTGAAGCTAGGAAATCTTTTAAAGCAAGGCATGCAAAGAACATAGCAAAAGGAAAAATGTCAGCAGCTTATTGGGCGGATAAATTCTTTTGGGGCGGACCAAAAGCAGACAAAAAATCCCCACCAAAAACGCAGAAAATTAAAAAAGGATTAAAATAATAATGAGCCCAAGCAATGACTTGGGTTTTTTATTTAATAAAGTTTTGCAAAAAATAATTAATTTGATTATTTTTGAGCATATTATTACATTTGTAATTCAATTAAAAATACTATAAAATGGCTAGTAGCTATAGTTTAATAAACGATTATTCAAATTTAACTCTATACACTCCTGATTATAACCTACTTCAGACTGCATTGCAGTACAAACAAGGTAAGTTAGATCAAAATAGAGCTAAGTTACAACAGGTTAGAGATCAATTTGGAGCTTTAGACGTTGTAAAAGATGGAGACCAACAATATTTGGATAACAGATTACAGAAGATTACCGAAATAACAAATAAATACGCAGGGTTAGACCTATCTAGCGATGCTCTTACTAACAGCTTAGTGGGTAACATGAATCAAGTAATTGATGCAAATGTTAAGACTGCTGTTGTCTCTACCAAGAGATTGCGTAACGAGCAAAAAGAATGGGAGGATAAGCGTAAAAATAAACCAGATCAGTACAGTGATTTGAACTATGCATTTGCTATGCAAAAAGCAAATAAATGGGTTAATGATGGAGCTACAGGATCTTCTTACTCAGGAGGTGGTGGATTTGTTGAGTACAGAGATGTAAACAAGAAAATACAAGATGCTCTTCCAAAGGCAATCGAATTAATTAAATCTAAAAGAGCTCAAGAAGTAAGTTCAGGTCAAGCGATCGGTGGTATCGCTACTATCGAAACAGTTGATAGAGGGATGCTTTCTGAAGCAATTGACTCAATGTTAGATGAGAAAGATAAGCTACAACTTCGAATAAATGCTTGGGGACAATATGACACAATTCCTGATGAGCAATTACGAGGCATGTTTGATGAAAAACAAGCTCCAAAAATAAAAGAAGCAAACTCAAATATTTCCACAATAGAGTCATTATTAAAAACTACAAAAAGCCAATCAGAAAAAGAGTCACTTACTAAAACTTTAAATGCCTGGAAAGGTAGAAAAGAAGAACTTGATGATTTGACATTTGAAAACTATGTTGGAGAAGGTGGAGCAGGTAAGGATAACCTATACACAAGTTTATACATAGATGATTTTAAAGGAGGATTCCTTAATGCATATAGTTATGGAGATCGTATTACTGAATTAAAAGTAAATGAAATCCAAAAAGCAAACAAAGAGTATCAACTTAAGATTGCTGAATACGGCATAAAAAAAGCTGAGTTTTCTGAAAAGCTTAGAAAAAATAGAGTTGATGAAGCATACAAAGAAGCAGAATTAAAACTTAAATATGGCCAAGGAGATGGAACCGGTGCAAACGGATGGCAACCTGCAGGAGATTCTGACAACCCTATTGATACAGAGTCATCAACAAAAGGAGGATTTGATTCTCACCAAGCTTATTTAAGAGGGCTTGATGGAACTGTAAGAAAATCATTAAAAAGTAAATTAGGTTTAGATGATGCAGGAGTTAATAAATTGATGCGTAATAAAGATTTTGTTACTCAATTGAAGTCTGGAAGTTTAGCCGGAAAGAATGAAATTAACATTGGAGGTAAAACTGTTAAATTAGATGCAAATCTTAAAAAACAATTACTTGACTACAAAGATGAGTTCTTGGAAACTCCTGAAGTAAAGAAAGAAGCATTTAATGACGTAGAAAGTATGATGACTACTGTGAGAGCTTCATACAGAATGGGAATGAATTCAAAAAATGCAGGTAATGAAAATTTACCTAACTACAATATAAAATACAAAAAAGTAAATGGTGTATATACAATAGTTAAACGTACAGGCAATGAGGTATCTAGTGCAAACAGATATGCATATTTACTTAAAAATGAAAAATCTGGTAAATTAACCGAAACAGATAAACGAGATCTAAAACTATACTCTACACTTCATTTAATGAATGATCCTACTGTAAGTCAATCCCAATCGTCTTTACTTAAAGAATACGTTCAATATTCGTTGTTGGGGGATATTGACCAAGCAGGATATAAAAATGTATCCTTAAAAATAGCGAATGGGTATGGAGACATCATACCAAACTCTGCAACAAAAAGTGGGGCAAAAGATATTTGGATGTCAAATATAGGAGGAGGAGATATTAAAGGCAATGCCGCATCTAATATATTTGGATCAATGGTTTCTGCAGGAAAGGCAGCTTTAGGTATGGATATGAGTATATCAGATTATACAGCAGGTGCTCCAGATGGATTAGACGTGGTTATAAAAAATCAATTTTCAAATATTGATAAAAAATTAGACCAAGCATATTCCCCAAAGAAAAACCTAATTAAGATGGGTAAAGTAACCCTAAATAAAGATGCTAATGAAACAGAGTATAAAAAAATAGCAGGTAAGCTTGGTTGGGACATCTCAGGAAAAGGAAGTGGAAATAATATCTTTATTGAACCAGATGTAACGGAAGATGGAAAAGCAACAGGTAAGTTTGCTGTGACAAGATCGTATACACCAACATCAGGTAAAGATACAAGAACATCTGATAAACGAGTATTAACAGAACAGGAGTTAAGTACTTACGGTATTCCACAATTAGTAGGCCTAAATAAAGAAAAATATAATGCAAATGATGGTAAGTACGCAAGAAAAGTAAGTCTTGGCAATGGTACTTATACAGAAGACGGATGGGATGCAGGGTTATCAGAGCAGTATAGATCACCATTATTGCAAAAAGCATCTCAAGACCCTCAAATACTTTCTGAAACAAAAAGAATACTAGCAGATTATAAACGAGGTGACTTAGAACTAAAACTTGAACCAGTAAACTATGGTGGTAAAAACATATATGCATACAGAGTATACAGAGATGGAAAAGTGGCTTTAAAAGGAATACCTTTCCCTGCTGTAAACGATGCATATTTAACAGATGATGGAGTAAGTCAACTTCTAGATAATCCAAAACCTTTTGCAGATGAAGCATTTGCAAATATTTTAGAGCAATATCAAACTTACTTATACAACGATTAAACCAAATAATTATGGCTAAAAATACACCAAAATATAGTTTTGAAACTATTGATCAAGTACTGTCGGATATAAAACAAAAGAAAGGGTTAGAAGCTCCTGCTAAGACAACAAGTTTAGGTTCTTCAAGAAGTGTTTTGCCACAAACTAATATAAACTCTGCTTTATCATATGGAGGTGGTGATCCTAAGAAAGCTATCAGGATAGCTGAATATAGTGTTCCATTAGAAAGTGTCTATGATCGATTAAACGATGGTTCATACGCAGCTAGATATGAAAACTACTTAGGTGCTGAAGGTAATGAAAATAGACTTGCTTTACAACAATCAGGTGGAGAGCAAGCACTAAAAGGTTTAACAAAAAATTCAGCTAAGGCATTTAACTATGCCTTCGATAGTGTAGTAGGCACTGCTTACGGATTAACTAAAGCAGTGACATCAGGATCTCTTCGTGACTTATATGATAATGAGATTACAAATAAACTTGATGATATGAATAAACAATTAGATTATGCTTTACCGAATTACTATTCGGACGAGCAAAAATCTATGAGTTTTTTAAGAAGTATTGGAACTGTAAACTGGTGGGCAAACGATGCTGCAGGAGGTGTGGCATTCGTTGCTGGTGCTTTACTACCACAAATTGCAATTGGTATAGCAACAGGAGGTGCTTCACTTCCAAGTTTGGCTGTAACTGCTGGAAAATTTGGAGCAAAGCTTGGATTAAAAGCAGGTAAAGAGTTAGCTGAAGAAACAGCAAAAGCAGCATTAAAAAAAGGAATAAAAAATACTGTTGATGAAGGTCTTTCGACAATGGGTTCATTAACTGAAAAGATAGGGAGAGCAACAGGATATACAAAAGGTAAGAATGTAATTAAATCATATCAACAAGCAATCCTTGGAGATAAGCTAGGTACATTTACAAATACAACAGGATTCTTAGCAAGATCAGCAGGTTTTGAAGCTGGCATGGAGTCAAGACAGGCTCTAAAAGAATCTACTGACAACTACTATCAACAATTCCAAACACAAAACGGCAGAATGCCAAACGCTGAGGAATATGGTGAATTTATGAATGATGCAGTAAAAGCATCAAATAAAGTTTTTGGCGCAAACATGGCGATTCTAAGTTTATCGAATGCTGTTATGTTTGGAAGGAAAATTTTACCTGAGTCTGCATCTAATTGGGTAAATAAAACTATTGGGGGTAAAGTAAATAACCTTATTGGTTTAGGTACAAAATCTGCTGTTGTAGATGGAAAGCTTACATACACAATGTTAGGTGCAAATAGAGGTCAAAAAATTGCAGGTAAAGCGTATAAGTCATTTTCAAAACCGTTAGTAGAGGGTTTATACGAAGAAGGTTTCCAAGGTGTTGCAAGTAAGACAATGAAAAATTACTTAGATTCTAAGTATGACAAAAATAATTTAGAAGGTTATTCTTTTTGGGGTTCTTTAAATGATAGTTTTGCAGAGCAGTACGGAACAAATGAAGGATGGAAAGAGATGACAATAGGTATGCTTATTGGCTTTGCAGGTGGAGCAATCCAACCAGGTGCTGTTAAGAATGGGTACGCTTTTTCAGGATTTGGAAAGAATAGTTATACTTCAAGGCGTTCTGAAATAGAGTCTAATCTTAAAAGAGCTAACGATGGTATTGAATTATTATCAAACCTAAATAGAACTTCCGCAGCTGTAGCTAAGGATTCCGCAATGAATAGTGGAGAAAGTTCAGACTTTGTAGGTGCAGAAGATACTTTATCTCACTACAATTTTATTCGATCTCAGGAGAGTATAAATAGCCCTACTCAAATGACTAAAGATTTCAACGTAGTTATTGACAACCTACAATTTGAAGATGAATCACTTGAAGCTTTAAGTAGTGCAGGATTGGATCCAGATACATATAAAACAAAACTAAAGGATGATTTTTCAAACTCCCTTAGTAACTATAAATTTGCTAAGAAAGCAGTTGAAGCATTAGGCTTAAACCAAAAGTTAAAAGATACTCCTGGAAATATTGCAGAAATATCTGATTCACTTATGTTTGGGTTAATGGCAGGTAAAGACTCTTTCGATAACTCTAAAAATATTGCAAGTCAAATTGATGCAATCATTGGTTCAGAAGGTGTATTTAACCACTTAAACTTTTATAATAATTTAGAACAAGACAAAAAGGATCAATTCTTAGAGTTAAAAGACCGTAAAGAAAATTTATCACAACTTCAAGATGCTGCAGCAAAAGTTGCACAAAAAATTGGAAAGATAAATTCAACAGGACAATTGACTCCAGAGTTAGTAGAGGGTAGAAGAAAAAGATTATCAGAGCAAGCAGTTGCAATACAAGATCAACTCGTAGAGACTGAAAATAGAATTAAGTATTTAGATGATGTTTTAAAAACTGACTTTAGAAACTCAAAATATAATCTTTCCGTAGATGTTATGGATAACATAGCATCTGTTGAAGATGTAACCGGAGCAATCGAAAACATAAATAAAATTGACGACTTGATATCCTCTTTCAGAAAATCAGGTAAAAATAAAGAGTCAGATACATTACAATACTTAGTTAGTCAATTTAAACTTTCTTCTGATGCTCACCGAGAAATGATTAATACTCATCGAAAAATGATGGATACTAATTTCTTCTCAAGTAAAGAAGGTAAAGGATTCCTTAGTTCAATACTTGGGGATAAGTTTACAATGACCGATGATTTTAAACAATTGATTGAAGATAATAATGACATAGTCGACAGATCGTTAAATGCTAATGGAATAAGAAACTACAAGAATGTTCAAGAGATACTTGAATCAAGTATCGTTAATAATCCAGATTTATCTGACCGAGAAAAATTCAGACTAGAATCATTAATTCGTATAAACCTTTCTCAAAAAGCTTATCAAAATGCTGTAGAAGATTTACAAAAAACTTCTAAAAAAATGCAAACAGACTTATCTGATTCTGATAAAAATTTGGCAACAACAGCATCAGATTTACGAAGAGTAAATTTAACTAAAGGTGATTTAAATAATATCAAACTTATAGATGAAGCTATCAATGAAATAACTAAGGAGTTAGATTACATTGTAAACTACAGTTCAAAAAATGTAGAGAGAATAAAAACTCTAGAAGAAGAGATAGCTAAATTAAAAGAAGAGAGAGAGATAATTAAAGAGAATAATAAGAAAAAGCAAGAAAATAAAACACCTGAACAAGTACAACAGACTACTACTGCTGAGAATATATATGATGAATTAGTAGATAATAGAATTGACATACCTTGGGATTCAGTTGTTTATGATCCAAATGCACCTGGAAATAAAAGAAAAACAAACGGTACTTCTAATATTATTGACTATGCAGGAAGAAAGATTGTTATTATAGATGTAAATGGTAGAAACATTCCTTTTTACTTAAGCACAGGTTCAGGAGGTAAAGTTGATGTAACTTCAGGAAAATGGTATCCTATCTTTGGGATAAGTAAAGAAGGTTGGTTAAATAAGCTTTCTGGAAAAGAAATTAACAACTACTATGGAAGTGACGTTTTAAAAGGTATAGCAGAATCATTAGATAAAAAAATAGGTGATATTCGAAGCGATGAATCAATTCCTAAAGTAGGTACTACAGGTAGTCATATTGATGCTATCAATAAAAACTTATCTCCTACAGAGAATAAATTACCAACTACTCGAACAACAGTAGAACAAAATATTAAAGATACAGTTGACTTTTTAAACGGAACAAATATATCTTCAAAAACTGTTACACCAAAAGAGTCTGTTCAACAAAATGAAGTGTTCACGGACACTGAACAGATGAATTTAGTGAACAGCAAAATAGCTGAGTTAGAAAAACAACTTGACGAACTAAAACGTCCATTCAAAATAATTGAATCTCCTGAGTATATAAGATACTATGAACTAGCAAGTAAGGCTGAAAAAGATAGCCTAACTGAAAATGAAAAAGACGAGTTAGAAGAACTTAGATCAGACATCGATCAATGGACTTTAATTACTGGAGTAGTAGTAGACGGATTCAGATTAAGTGATTTGCTTTTACAAAAATCTGTATTGGAGAACTCCATAATAGAAAAGGTACAGGATATCGAAATCCCAACTTCAGAAGATACTTTAGATGATGTAGAATTTTCAGATGTAACTACTAGAGCAAACTACCGATACGGATTAGTTTACGATAAGGTATTTGCATCTAAAGATGGAGACTTCATAACACTACATAATATGAATGCAAGCTCTTTGCAAGACATACTTGGAAAAGACTTTATTCGTACAAACGGAATAACAATAGAAAAAGATCCTACCGGAAAAGACAACCTAGTGTTAAGTCAAGATAATGTTGATAAAATAAATCAAAACTCTAACTTACGAATCAGAAATACTGAAAGAAACATGCTGACAAACTATAGCGTTGTTCTTGAACGAATAGTAGGTCTAGACGGTAAAGCAACTTACAAGGCTTTGTCAAGCACTTTCTCGGATGAATTTAACAATGGAGAAGGCCACGACATTAAATCAGTATTTGAAGCAAACAGAGGAGATGAAGTAGAAATAACTACTGACCTTGATAACGCTTATAACATTGACTTAATAAACGAGTATAAAAAAGAACTAAGGAGTTACAATTCAAAACCTCAACAATCGGAGCAAGACAGAATTGAACTAGAGAAAGCGTATAACAAACTTGTTTCAAAATTAAACATTCAAGCTAAGATCAACGGAAAAGTTGTTTCTACAATGAAGGGTTTAAACAAAACTGTTCAGGATAAAAAATCTGATAATGTTTACGTTCAATTTAGAAATAATATATTTAACAACGCTGATCAATTAGAAGCTATCTTATACGGAACAGGGGAGTACACTATTAAAATTACAAATATCAATGACGAGTTCATTAAGCCAAAGATAACTGTATCTGAATCTTTAGTAGGACATCCTAACTATAATTATGTTGAGACAGCAGACGGAATACTAGCAACCGAATTTAAAGGTCTGTCAGATGTTGAAGCTAAAGCGGTTGTTGATGTCGGATACGTAGTTGGAACTAAAACGTTTACAAGGGATAATCAAACCGTAAACACAATTATGCTTAAAAAACTAATGAATAAGAAATCAACAAATAAGATTCCATTCATTGTTCTTAACGTAGGCGGTAAACGAATTGCGTATCCGGTAAAAGTAAATAGTTTTGGACAAGCCGAAGTATCAGAGTTCGAATCTATTTATTCAAATAAGACAACAGATCCAGTAACTAAAGCAAATGCTTTAAATAGATTTCTTGCTAAAAATGGAATTGACATAAAACAACCTGGTAATTCTTTTATTGGTTTCTTCGATGACAATCTGAATAATAACTTTTTTCAAGAGAAACTTGCTCAGCTGAAAAATGTTAATTACTTTTACAAGGTAGATGATTGGTTAGATTTAAACGTAGGTTTACAAGATATTGTGAAAACACAATTAGCTGTAGACATAGATGTTTTGAATCCATTTCATTCCCCTAAACTTAGTTTTTCTTATGACGAGCTTAATCTAAAAGATTTTGTTCCACCAAAGAAAGGTAAAGGAAAAGGTAAGGCAGCAAGTAAATCTAGAAGTATAAAAGTTGACTTAGCTGATTTGTTTAATAACGATAAAAATTGTCCGAAATAATGGGTATAAGTTGTAGAGTTTCTTTTAAAAATAATGCGCTAGAGGTTGTCGATAAAAATGGACAACCTTCTAAGCTTTATTACGATGCATTAGCATTAACAGGTAATGAGGATAAAGCAATTGACCTTTGGTACAAAGCGTTCTCCCAAGAGTTTACCGAACAAGTAAGACTTAATAAAGATGACGTAACATTAGACGAGGTATTGAAATTTGTATCTGCCAACTCTTCTTTTGGAAAATCTCTTGAACCAGCAGAGATTCGTTCCATAAAAGATATCATGGATAAAAATTCATTTGAAACTTTATCTGATCTTTATAGAACACTTGTCGACATATTTAAGCCACAAGGCATAATTGAGTTAGATACGGTAAAAGCATACCAATCTGGGTTATTTGATCTACAAGGTTTATCTGAAATCAACCTAAATGAGATCGATGATATCCTGGATAAAGTAGAAGGAACACTAAGAGTTACAGATATTTACGTAGCACCATCTTCGGATAGTTCAGCTTCATTTATAGATACATCGAGAAAAACTATTTTAGGAACTCCTGAGTTTATTTCTCAAGAAGATATTGAACAAAAAATAGTTAACAATGTTGAAAACACAAAAGATGAAAAAGAAATATCATCTTACATCAACAGTTTACCGTACAGCTCGTTTGCTGACAGATTTAATAAAGAAGGATCTTTTAGAACTACTATACTAAATAACATAAGTAAATACACAAAAGTAAATACTCTATTTATTGTAGATGGAAGACCTACCACAAAAAATTTAAATTATTATAAATCACTTGTAAATACAATTGGAAGTAATAATAATACTGAAGGGTTAATAGCTGATTTTGAATTTCTTTCCGGAATAGATGAGGATGTATGGTCTCAAAACCAGGATGAAATAAAAGAGGTTTTACGAGAAATTGAGCAAGATCAATTTACAGAAAATGGGATAGATATTTTTGGCCTAAGTAAATTTTCTTCAAATAAGTTTTTAGTTATTGATACGCTAAACTCTTTAGGCGAAATGCTTAACAACACTACTAATGAAACTATTCTTAATTTTTCTGAAAAGTTTATAAAAGTAGTTCCACAACCAGTTTCTACTACGTCTGAATTGTTACCTGAATCTTTGGAGCCATATGCTGAAAACATATTTAGAGTAGATTCTGCACTGAACGACTCTGAGTTATTTAGACAATTTGGGTTGTTAAAAGTATCTGATAACATTTACCATAAAGTTGACTTAGGATCTAGATCAAACTTATACGAGGAATTATACCAACAAGCAAAAGAAACAGGATATCCAATATCTATAAATACTGAAGATAAAGAAGTGTCCTTAAGAGACTTAGAACAATATGTATTACTTCAAGATTCTAACGTAGAGAAAGACATTAGAGAAGAGTACAATCTTAATAAAATAATTTTCAATCACCCAAAAATACAAGATACAAATGACTATTTACAATTGTCCGATATCACTACCGATACTGAATATTTGGTTAGAGATTTCGCTAGGGATTTTAATGATTACATTGTAACCGAAAAACAGGTTGACTCTCAGTTGTACCGAGATACCCTCTCTAAATTTAGAGTGAGTGATTCTGGAGTATCTCTAGCGGTCCCAATTAAATCGATCGAAGGACTTGAGTTTGAAAAAGAACTTACTGATTATATCCGATTAAAGAAGGATCAATCTATGAAATACTTATTGCCTTCAAGACCAACAAATCTAAAAAGCAGAGTTGACTTGCAAGCGATAAATAATCCTGCATCTGTTCTTAACTACTCAAGACAATATGCCTTTGATAATGGGTTGTTGGTTACAGAAAAAGTATCTGACAATTACGTAAACTTCTTTGGGAATACCTACGCTAAAGTAGCAGAAGACTCGACTAACTCTGTATTTAAAGTTGTACCTAAAAACTTGGATGCTAACTACTATGTTACAAATACTGACTTCATAACTAGTGAGGATAAAGAAAATGCAACACAGGTCTTAAATGACGCTAAATTTTCCTTTACAAACTCAACCTTATCCGAACAAGAGTTTGACAAATCAATCGAAGATGCAGGTATTAAAAATAAAGTTAAGTTTTCAATTTTTGGACCAAAAGGTGCTGCAAGATTGGATGCTAAAGAAGAATCAAGCAGAAGAATAGATAACTTAAAAACTGCCATAGAAATGCTTGGCGGTAAAACATTTGACCAATTATACCCTAAACAAAAGAAAGCTATTAAACTAGCTACAGAATGGGAGTTAGGTGTAGATAACAAATGGAAGTATGAATCTATTACTGACTCAAAAGCAACTTTAAACTTAGGTATAAATTCCATAGAAGATTTAGATAAAAAGAAAAAGCTTTCAGAAGTATTAGATTACCCTGAATTGTTTGATGCATATCCACAAATAAAAAATCTTAAAATATCTGTATCCGAAAAAGGTGGATCAACAGGAGAAGCAACATTTTCACCAAGTAAAAATGAAATAATTATTGGAGTTTCAAAATATAAACTAGAGAACCACTTCAAAGAAAAAGAGAACTTAGTTGAAATATCATACCTAAGAGAAGAGGTATTTGAGGCACTTAAGTTTATGGCAGAAAAAGCACTTCGAATAGGGCTTTTAGAAAAAAGTGGAATGTCTTTTATTGATGCATTAGATAAAGTATCGGTTCAGTTTACATTCGAAGAAGAAGATAAACACTCAGAGATATTAAGTGAAACATTCTTAGTAGGAGATATATTTTATGAGCTTTTAAATACCCTTATGGATGGGTTAAGCGGAGAGATACAAGAGTCTGAATTTGATGACTTTGATGCAAAAACATTGACATCTGTTTTACATGAGATCCAACATTGGATCCAACAAAAAGAAGGTTTTGCAAGAGGTGGAAATGCATATATAGCTTTAAGATTAGCAACACCTGAGCAGAAAGAAGAGTTAGATTTAGCTTTAGCTGAAGTGCGTAAATTACAAGGTAGTGGTATTGATTTTTCAAATGCAAGCCCACAAGAAATGAAAATACTACTTAAACCTTTTGATTTAGAAGATACTTTATACAGGTCAGTAGCAGGTGAGGTAGAAGCTAGAAATGTTGAGGAAAGACTCGGTTTATTTGATGAAGCAAGAAAAGGAACACTACTAGAAGATACAGCTGACATGTTTCCTTTTAGACAAAAGGTTTACTACTCTTCATTAGATTTAATTAATACTCAATACGGTGAACCTCTTATTGATACAGCAATTGAAAAACTAAAGCAAACAGGTTTAGCGAGCAGAGTTAATCTAATGTCTCCTGATGAGATATATGAAAGATTAACATCTCTTGGTGTTAACTTAAACTCTAAGAAACAAATATCAGATAAAAACCTAATCAATAAAGACGAGTTAGCACAAGATTACTTTACACGAGAAGCTGATCGATTACCGTTAACACTTGCAGTATTCAACAGACCTGAGTTTGTTAAGATGCAAGGTAAAAGCGTAAATAAAATAGCTGTATTAAACTCCTTAAATCAATCCGGAATAAAACAAATTGAGAAAGACTTAGTAAGAAGTGTTATAGAGGATTTCTACAAAGATCAACCTAAGGTTTCTTATGATGAATTAGAGGCAACAGTACGAGCTAATATAATGCCACTTGAAGTATTGAACACAAACTTATACGATAACTATGGTATGGATAATCTTAGCAATGGAGATTATGGTGATGCTAACACAATTATATTTAATTCTCCAATAGAACATGGTATAACAGGAAATCATTTCAAATCTAGCTTCAATAGTAAAAGTAGAGAGAAATTAAACTATGTACCAAAACAACTTAATAATAATACTTGGGTTGCAGTTCAAGAGGGGTATGAGAATCAAGCAAATGGCAATGACATATATCAGTATGTAGGGACAGCAGGTACACAAGAAGATGTTGACGAATGGATTAGTAATTATAAAAATCCAAATAAATTACTAAGCATAGATGACAAATCTCTTGTAATAGAAGTTTCAGAAGTATCTCAAAGTACAAAAGAACAGTTTCCAGATTCAGATATAGTAGATGTACAGCTAATTAGAAATGGAGAAGTTTTAAAAACATCAAGAAGGATGCTTAGAAATTCTGAAGAGAGTATGAGAGCTAGTATAATTGATGACTATAATATAGAAAGAGGTTCATTATCAGAAGCAACCGTAAACAAAGGTATGTTTGGACATATCCGTGTTTGGACCGATGGAGACATTTATCATGTTGCAGAGCTTCAATCAGATTATTTCCAAAAGTATAATGCTAGAAAAAACGCTTTAGATAGAAACACAGAATATGCAGAAGCTTTTGCTGATAAATCTGATACTCTAAAGAAGTTAAAAGAAAAAAGAGAGGCTTCCCTAATTTCTCTAAGAGACAGTGGCTATGTAACTGCGTATGATAGAGGTGGAGTAAAATCTAAAATTGAAGTTTTTAAAGCATTAAATATTTTTGGAGAAGAGTTAGGAAAAAGAGAAAAAGTAGAAGTAGTAAAGATAGATGACCATTATGCAATAAGTGTAGATGGAAAAGTGTATGATAGAACTTTCTTTTCTACAAAAGAACTTGCAGAAGAGCAAATTAAAGAAGCATCTAAAAAGCTTGATTTTGATACAACAGAAAAGAATAACCAACCACTTACAGAGAATGACATACCTGAAGAACTTAAAGGTGCATTTAATTTTGTAATAAAGGATTTTTACACAGAAGAAAAAAGTATTGAAAAAGAATTTAGTAATACTGTTGAATCTATTGTAGCTAAATTACCTTTAGCCGAAAAACAATTTATCGCATCTCAAAAAGAGTGGGAGAAAAGAATGGTAAGAGAGGCTTTAAGACTAGCTAGTTCAAGTGGGGCAAGTAAACTTAGATTACCTACTCCACATACACTAAGTGTTATCGAGGGATATATTTCTGGAGATGGAGCTCCTTATGATATAATAACTGCAGATGATTACAATAGATTAGTTCCTGGAGATAAAATTGATTATCTAGGTTCATCTCAAACAGTTATTTCAGCAGATAGGGATAGTATAGAAATAGTGTTGACCGAAGATGTCCTAAAGTCTGACATAGAAGATTATATAAATGATGAGTTAAATCATTTTACAAATGAAGTAGTTAACTATGAATCAGGATTAGATTTTGAGACTCAGTATACAGAAGAGGAATTTAATGATGCAGATAAGCACTCATCTCTAGATGGAGTAGACTTAGAGGATATTGCAGAAAAAGTAGAAGATGGTTTGTATGAAATATCTCGTGATAAATTAGAGCAAGTTGTTAGAGATTATTTCTCAATATTTTACAACGAAGACAACATAGACTCAGTACTTAGTGACCAAGGGTATAGCAACATAAATGTTAATGGAAAATTTGTTTACTTTACAACTAGAGATATAGACACAGAAACCCTAAGTCAACCAGATGAGTATTCAGATTCAGACAAAGATACTTTCTCCATTAGTGACTTGAGTGATACAGATCAAACTGTTGCAAATAAATATGTAGAGTTAGCTGAAATACTAAGAAAAGAAGTAGGTGAAGAGAATGTAGAAACAGTAACTGATGATCAAGGTTATGATTGGTACGAGACAGATGTAGAAGATAAGTACTCTAACAAGGCTGTAATCGCTTTCCAAAAACAACTTTCTGAACAAGGTATTAAGCCAATAGTAAACGGATTTGTTTACAATAATGAGGTATTTTTAAATAAAGATACAGTTACTGAAGAAACTCCAATTCACGAGTTTAACCACTTGTTTACTGATTGGATGAAAAAAAATCGACCAAGTCTATACAATAAAGGTATTGAATTAGTAAAGGAAGAATTAAGTAAAGAGGATAGTGACATTGCATCAGTAATAAACTACGTTCAACAAACTCAACCAGATCTAAGAGGCGAAAAACTTCTTGAGGAAATCCTTACAGAACTTACAGGTAGAGAGGGTGCAGCTTTAATTGAAAGCGGTAAAAAATCAGGAATACTTGATTGGATCCGAAGCTTATTCAAAGAGATTGGAAATATGCTTGGTATCCTTGATGCAACCCCTGAACAAGTTGCTAACATGACTACGAGAGAGTTTGCTAAATCAAGTGCTGTTCAATTATTAAAAGGCGAGGATATCCTAGCAAAAGCAATGAACTTGAGAGACTCTATTTCATACGCTTCAATGTTTGGATCGGTATACTCTCCGGTAAATGATACGGTAGATTCCGTAGCAGAAGAGTTGAGAGCTTGTAATTAATACAAAAAATCCTATTATTTTTAAAACTAATACTATAATTAGTATATTTGTCCTATGGTAACTTTTAAAGCACATAGTAGAGGTGGTTTTGATTATTCTTTTAATAATCTAGAAACACTTGCCTCTGTAAAGATGGTATGGAATGTAATAACTAGACCAATCTTTAAAGAAAGGTCTAGAGCATTCATAGGTCTAAAAGAATTCATGGATGATGGAGACGTTATTCAAGCAGGTATTTATGACAAGTTATACCGAATTGTCAAGTTTGAGAAGATGGATCCAAAGGGTGGAAACATTTACGAAATTCATCGAGTTGACAATGCAAGCATAACTGAGTTCGATATTGATGCTACTAAAAAAGGACAAAAAGTAAAAATAAAAAACCGAAAGTCATACGAACAAATGTTTAATGACTTCTTAATTTTTGACAAAAAAGATGGCGAATAATTGTTTAATAAAAGAGAATACAGCTACTGGTGTAGTAACTGAAGTAACTACTCCGGATGGACAACTATCTAAATTATTTGAGATTGGTTACAGTATACCTTTTACAGGTACAACAAATGAAGTAGCTAGAATTATAGACAACGCTTACACAGACGAAATAAAGTCTATGTTTGAAGGTGCTACTAAATACAAGTATGAGACAGGAGAACCAATGTTATTTGTAAAGGATAGCAAAGGAAATGTGTACAATGATTTCGACAACGCTGTTATAAAGGGAGATGTTAGTTCATTCTCTGTTGGTTTTATGAATCCACAGACAAACGAATTTATTAAGATAGACTCGTGGAGAACAGATGTATCAGACGCAGGTAAACATTTAGTAAGCCTAATTAAAGAAGGACAGCTTTCACCTAACCGAGTTTTAAAAGATGGTAAATTAATTTTTCAAGGAGAAGGACAATACCCTGAGTCTAGAAAAGCTAGTGCGCAAGGTGTTAAAACAAGCATAATATTTAATTTAGGAATTGGTAATATCGATATGTTTTCCGATGGTACAATGGATATCCATTTTCCAACTAACACTGTTATTGCAATTTCTGAAAATGACGCAAAAGTTGTTCGTCTTGAAGATAAGCCATCTAAGCTTTATGCTTATGATAATTTTATTCAGCTTTCAGCAGCACATGCAATTAGTAAGAATGGTTTAAGACCACTTACAAAAGCAGCTAAATCTAATATTAAAAAAGAAGATCAAGCCCTCGTTAACTCTTTGAGAAATTTCTTGAAGGATATGGGATTTGAAGAATCTGTGATGAGTGCGTATTTAGAGAAGCACGCTATCAAATACGGAACAACTCCATCAGTATCCGCTTTATCAGACATGGCAGAGAAGATAGTTGCTATTGCAGAGGGAGAGGATATCGCAGAAAACTTAACAGAAGAGGTTGCACATATTGCATTGGAAGCATTAGCTGAGAAGAACTCTTTAGTAGGAATATTAGCTAATATCCATTTTACAGAAGAGTACAAAGAAAACTACGAAACATACAAAGAAGCTTACTCTAAACTACCTCAGTATCAAACTAAGCAAGATTTGGACGATGCTATCCGTATGGAGATTGCAGGTAAAATTTTGGCTAAAGCTATTAGAGCAAGATTTAATACTGAGCAAGTAGTTTCTGAAGAGGCTAGTATTTTTGATAAACTAAAAGAACTTTGGAATAAATTTACAAACTACTTACAAAGCATATCTAAACCATACCACCGTAACGAATTAACTAGATTAAACCAAAAGATTGTTGACAGCATTATTAATCAGAATTTAGGGTTATTCAATAAAGACTTCTACAGTGATAGAATTTTTTACAATGCAGCAACAGCTAAATCTAAAAAAATAGAGACAGACTTAAAAGCTGTCAAGACCGTTTTAAATAACGTGTTCAACAACATTTTAAAAACTAGTACACCGAATCAATCTGAATTGGACAAAATTGTTGATGATATGACTGAGCATAATATTATTAGCTCGATCAATGCAATCAACTCTATGGCTAAACTTCTATTGAAACAGATAGATGAAAACGTAAAATCAGCACTAGAAACAGACGGATTAATTCCGGTACAAGATGTAAACGTATTTAACGCATTAAAAGAAAATGTAATACCTACCCTTGAAAAACTACGTAATCAAATAGATCCAAAAAAATTAACTATATCTAATCCAAAAGTTGCAAGTTCAAGAATTAATTTAATTGAGGACATTAGAGAAACAATCGATACCCTATCTAAACTAAACCCATCTATCCAAGAGGATTTCGGAAAACAGGTAGATAAAATTGTTAATGATGTATTGGCAGATACTGCCCTTACCGATCAACAAAAAGAAGACCTTAAAAATGAAGTTTCCAATGGATTAAAAGATGTTAGCTTTTGGTCTAAGAATTTAGGTTTGGCATCTCAGTCAAACAACCTTTACATCCAGTTAATACACCAACGAGTTGCACAACTTGTATCTGATACCAATGTTGAGGTAAAAATAAAAGGAGACGAAATAATCAGACGAATCTTTACAAAGGGATTAAACAAGTTTGCTAAAAGCATTATTAAGAAAGACGGAAAAAAGAATACAGCATATTTTTTAAGCCCAGTCAATCAAGCTAAGTTTGACGAGGATATCCTTAACTTAAAAGCTAGTGTAATTGCAAATGTTACCGGAAAAGACCTTGCAACAATAAAAGAAGCTATAACAAAAGGAGTAAGTTCTGCAACATTTTTTACAGATGAAGCTCAATCAATACAGTTTACTAAACAATTTAGAGACGGAAAAAAGCTTCTTACAGAACAAATAAGAAAACCAGAATACTACGCTCAGAGAGATAACCGATTTATTAAGGCAGGTACAGCTGACGTAACAAAGGAAACACTTGCATCTATTAGTTCTGATAGAGCAGCATTATACGGAAGAATTAGAAGATCAGATGGTACAATTAACCGACAAGATTTAACTAAATCTGAGTTACTAGTAGAGGGATCTATTCAACAGAGGTACAAAATGTACAGAAGTGTTTATGATCAAACAGGACAAATAAAAGAAGGTCTTAAACTTGTAAGAAAATCAGAGTTAACCCAAGCCGAATTAGATCAAGTTACAGGTGGTCAATTTAAGTTACCTGATAGTTATGATGGTTATGTTGTTACAACACTTCCTGGTGTCTCAAAAGATAGTCTAGACGATTCAGCTAGAGTAACTTTAGATATGAACACATTAAATTTATTGTATTTATCTGAGGTTGCAGGAAACGAAAAAACTAAAACACCAAGCAAAAAGTTCACCGAGCAATTAGAAGTTTTAGAAGATACAGGACAAGATGCATTTGATTGGTTACGAGAAAACTCTTCTTTTACATTAAACCAAGAATTTTATGACTCTGTTGGTCAAGGTAAAAAATACGTAGATAAAGCTCAGGATTTTATCAATTCAATTGCAGATGTAAATGAAAGACAAGTAAAACAAAACTTATTAGACGAATACAAAGAAACTCAAACAACAAAATTAAACTTATTAAAACAAAATAGAAGTCAAAGAAATCCATTAGAGATTGAAGCTCAGCATATGGATGCCTTAACTAAAAAAGCTATTATAGATCTAGAGCAAAATCTTTATGAAATTAGAATTGACCTATCTTTAGATTTGGAAGAAGATGAAGACACTATAGTTCAGGAAGACTCCTTCGATAAAACTGTAAATGATGCATTTTCAAAAGATGTAATTGAGAGTGGTTTATCTGAGTATGAGTTTGCTATCAAGCACATGACAGGTAGCAACGAAGAAAAAGTTAAGTTATTCAAAAAATCACTTACAAATTTATTAAAGGGTAAGACTACAAAAATAAAAGAAAGTTTTGCAGACTTTATTTCTAATTCAGATACTGATCCTGAATTACTTAAAAATATTAACTCTACAGATAGAGCTGTAAAAAGAGAAGCAATTGATACATTAGTAAATAATTTATCAACCGAATTTGCAAAACAAAACTTAGTAAGTTATTACACTAGATTTGAACCAAAAGGGTATTCAGAAATGATTAAAAAGTTCGAAGATGGTGTATACAAAACCTCAGACTTATTTAACGACAAAGAAGGACTAATAGAAAAGGACAGTGTTATAAAATACCTAGAAGTAACTCCAGACTATTCTTGGCTAGAGGATATCGATAACCAAGCTACTGTAAATAATAATTACATGCAAGGTGGTTTATCAACCCAACCAATGCTTTCAAAATATGTTGATCCTGAGTTTTTCGAAAGATATGGTATTGATATGAACAAGTGGTTAAAAACTCCAACAATGGATTTAAACAGCTTAGTTCCAACCAAAAACATAGAAGAGTTTGAACTTTTAAAAGAGACAACAAAATTAAATAAAGAGACTATTAAGAATTATGACAATAGCCGTGACGTAAGCCCTTTCCAACGACCACAAGTATCAAAATCATTAGTCGAGGATATTGTTACATTAGACTGGAAGGATAGTATCAGAAACGTAATTAGAACACGTATTGATGATAAAGATTACGGAGAGGTTATAGGAAATATTGCTGCATCAGATTTGGGTGTAAAGGTTGTACCTAAGTATTTTCAATCAAAACTAGAAGATGTAAACAATGTTACTGAGAATACAGTAGAAGCGATATTACTAAACTTCAAACAATCTGTAACATACAAGAATCGTATTGCTGCCGAAAAAGACTTCAAAGCATTTGAATGGGCTATATCACAACAGACATTTAACCAAACAGGTAAACTAGGATCTAAGACAAACAAACAAGTATCCGGACAAACATCTGAGTACTTGAAGATGGCAAAAGAATACATTGACCATCACTTGTACGGAATTAAACAAACTCGTAATATGCACTTCTCCATGTTTGGAAAAGAGGTGGATTTAACAAGGGTTGTTTCTAAGATGCAGGCGTTTGTTAGTTTCTCCAACTTAGGCTACAATTTATATGTGGATGCTGTATCTGCTACAACAGGAGTGCTTAACAACGTATCGGATAGATTAGCTAAAGATTACTTCCATAAGTCATCTATTAACCGAGCAATGAAACAAAGTATTGCTATGATGGGATCTTACCTTGGAGAGTCTGGAGGGATAAATAAAAAATCTGCCCTCAATCACTTGACAGAGTATTTCTCTTTACAAGACTTTGATTCTAAAATAAAGAATAGTTCTTACAACAGAGCAGTTAGATTCTTAACTAATTCAGCATATAAAGGGTCCAAGCTAGCCAACGTACCTGTTGGACCTAGAACATTGTTAGCTATTTTAAATGACTTCAGATATATTGACGGAAACTTCATTAATTGGGAGACATTCTATGCTAAGAAAATTCAAGAAAATAGAAGTTTAACACGTAAGCAAATTGAGTCTGAATGGATTAAATATGAGAAGGATTCATTATTTGACAACATAGAGGTTACAGAAAAAGGTATCAAATACAATAGTAACTTTGCATCTAAATTTCCGGTGGAAGCACAAGCAAAAGAAGCGTTCAAACTACTTACACGTAAGGTATCCTTGAAAGCAAAAACTCTTGCTCAGTTGAATGATGGTACTTTGAATGAGTTAGACCAGGTGGCAGCACAACGTGACGTTTTAACAAATGTGTTTATGATGCATAGTGGTTGGTTACCTATCTTACTTACAAGACGTTTCAAGGGGAAACAATTCAACGTTGCTACCGGAAGAGTGGAAGAAGGTCACTTTGTTACTCTGTTTGACATTGTGTACAAATCAATAATAGCAAAAAGAAGAGGAGAAAGCGTAAAAGAATTTATAAAAAATCTAGAGCCATACCAATGGAAAAACCTTAATAGAGCACTGGCAGAGACCACACTTTGGGTAAGTATCTTAATGCTTGGTGGAGTTATTCTTGGAGCAGATGATGACGATGATTCTTACATTGAGGATTTACTCCAATACATCTACGTAAGAACAGCTGCAGAGTTCTCAACTCAACAGTTAACAAGTATTCCTCTTGCTTTAATTGATAAACTTAAGAATCCAATTGTTCCAATTAGATCGATCGAGGCAATAGAGCCTATTTCACTTGTTGGTAAAATATACGAGGACGCAGTTAATTTTGGAGATGGACAAGGATCTGAATTATTTAAACTATTCAAGAAGAATACAGTGTTAAAAAGATTCGATCAATACAAAGATGTACAAGCCCAATTAGATTCGTACAGATACTTCAACGACAAAATACTTTACAACTTAGGTTCGGTAGACTAATAAACAAAAAAGGGAGCACTTAGCTCCCTTATTTTATTACATCTAGTTTTGTTTCTTCTAAGTATGTGGTTGCATAACCTTTATACTCTTTCATTGTTTTAGCTGAGAACTCCCAACCTGATTCGTATATGGTCCAGGCTATGTATTGCCTTTTGATATCCTTTAGTTTTTGACCTTTGTGCTTTCCAAACTGAACTACATAATCCCTAGCATTTGATTTAATCTTAGGTTTGTTCTTGTCAATTATCTCCTGCTTAAGGATATCTGGCCCTCCCATTGGAAATCCGGTTATAACCTTTTGGTTGCTGACAACAGCCCATCCGTAGTTTTCAATATCTTCTATAGTGACTGACTCAAACTTTCCAAACTTCTCTATATTTCCACAGAAGTCTAGTATGTTTCCACTTTCTTTGTTCGGATGAGGTCTACATACCCTTCCACACATTTGATACAGCAGAGCGAAGGAATTGGTAGGTCTCCCAACAATTACGTGTTCCATTTCCGGATAATCAAATCCAGTGGTAAGAGTTCCATAATTTAATACTACCCTAACTTCGCCTGATTTGAATTTTTCAATTATCTCATCTCGTTCTTTAGGTTTAGTATCAGCACTTACAACTTTGGCACAATCAATGTATTTTGCCATAGTTTTACAATTCTCTACGGTATCCATAAATACAAGAATTGATTTAGCCCCATCATCCAACAACTGCTTAAGTCTAATGTAAATCTTGTTGTTAGTCTTTTGGACATCATTAGCTAAACGAATAGATTCGTCTGTATAATTGGATCCGTTGGAATTCAGTTTAAGTAAATCCCTGTTGTATGGATGTAGTTCGTAATTAAGTTCAGTCCACCAATTGTTCTCTACCATTTCTTTGATTTGAGAAACGTATAAAATATTATGAAAGAATTTAGGTCTAGTTCTATTCAGCATTGATAGTTTTGCACCATCCATACTATTGTTCAATCTGAATGGGGTTGCAGTAAGACCAAGAACTTTTACATTTTTTCCAAAAGCACTAATAAATCTTGAAAACATACTTCCTCTTGACGGATCAATATTGAAATGACACTCATCAATTATTATGTATTTAAGTCCAATTTCTTTAAGTTTTTCGATTGCATCATGCTTTAAGCTACCAATAGTTGCAAATGTAACTTCACCAACTTTTTTACTATTTACCGAAGCTGAATAAAGTTCTGCCTCTAATCCTAATGAGGTATACTTTTTGTAATTTTGTATAAGCAATTCTTTAGATGGTTGTATACATAATATCGGAGACTTAACTCTTTTAGCTATTTCGGCTACAACAATAGATTTACCAGCACCAGTAGGTAGAACTATGATGCCAGGTAAAACTTTGTTTCTTTCAAAAAATTCAACTCCAATGTCGACACACTCTTTTTGATATTTTCTTAATTTAAAAGACATTAGCCATGACAAATATAAATTAATAAACCTAAGCTAACTAGACGTAAGATACTACTGTATAAATGATGCTTTATTCCATTAACATTTACGCTACCAAATACGGTAAAAGCCCCTAAAATTACTAGGGAAAAAAACTTAATAACTTCCATATGTCTGTTGATTTGAGGTTGCTTTTTCTTTTGATGCAACACTTACAGATTGAACTATCGACTGAAGTGTATACGTGTAAAAATCAAATAAGTTCTCCGCTTTTATGAAAAACTCAATTAAACTTTGAATCAAGGTTATCCTGTCTTTGTAATACTCACTACAATAAACCATTTCCATAGCCATTGTTTGTTTGAACCCATCATTCATAAGGATTGCAACACCTTCGCTCTTAATACGTTTTCTTGTTTCAGTCAAGTAAGTATAAGACTCTCCTTTGAACTTTCTAACTTTAGAGAATAAAGAAGTATAATACTGAAGCTCAGAGATATAATTTCTCTTAATACCTTCTAAGAATTCAATGCTAAAAAAGTCTTTACTATTGCTGTACTCCTCCGTCAGTTTTGCTAATCTTAGTAGCGACTCTTGGATTTCTTTTACGTTTTGTTCCGACAGTGGAATCAAGTCCTGCACTTTCAACGGTTGCTTCTGTTTTTGCTCTTCCATTTTTGTTTTTTCTTTTGGTTTCTAATACTTCATTTATCTCTGGGTAACGCTCCTCCATTGCATCTCTCATCAAAAGAGGAATAGGAATATCACCATGGATCCCTATTGTTACCGATTGTTTATTCTCAGATATATCTATCTTTCGAATTTTCTTTGACAAATCTACAATATCTTTTTGAATAGCTGACTGAAATTCTACTTCAAATCGTCTTTTTTCTCTTGCCTTAGAACTATCATCTTCAATGATTGTCCAATCTTGACTCTTCAAATACTCCGAGGATCTTACCTCATGAGTTTTTGACAAGGATAACAACTCTTCCAAAGTAGTCTTTACAAGTTTATTCTTTAGGTCATTTTTAGCTAAGTCATATAAAGCAATAGCATTTAACATTATACGATTTACAATCAGGTGTTGAAGTTTATATTCTTCTGACCTATCGTCATTTTGTATAATACCGGTCCAATCTACACTCTCTATATATTTACGTTCTTTGCTTATCGTGGTTTTTATACCCTCTATAAACCCTCCAATTTCATCATCTATTTGTGACATATTATTGTTTTTTAATTCCCCACTTATTTTGAACCAAGTAAGGTAAGGTTCTAGAAAAATCTCCATCAAAATCAAGTACACACAATACACCTGATGCATTATAAGACTTGTTTGGATCAAATCCTACACTAGTTGAGAAACAAGTAAACACTCGTTGTCTTTTGTCAAACAAGGCAGAAGAGATATTATCTGTTGCTCCTGGTCTTCTAAGACGTACAACCGATGTATTCTCTGAAACAATAGACCAACCATTGTTTAGTAATACTTCAACAGCGTCTCCCTCTTCGTTGTAATGTTCAAAAGGAGATTTATCCCAATCAATTCCGGTGAACATTTTATGGTTTGTCTCTTCTTTGACAACCTCGTTAAATGATCTTGCTACCTCAATCAATAAGTCGTACTCTTGCTCAGTTATTTCGGTGAACTTACCGTGTAGTTTTTTATAACCGTTGGAAGGGGGAATCAGAAAGTATCCACCACAAACAGTTGATGATCCACTTCTACTTTCGATAAGAACTCTTGACTTATCGTTCACAGCTATTTTCAGGGCCTTAGGGCGAGTTTCTATACTTCTGAAGGCTTCCATATAGGTTTCATGCTTTTCGTACTCCGTAGTGTGTCTACTTGCGTATCTTTCATTTCCGAAGAGACGTGTAGATGGGGCTTTAAAAACTAAATGGTATCCTTTGTTTATTGTAGATTGCACATAGGCTTTCATCAATAATTCTTTTGGTACAGCTTTCTTAAATCTTTCGAACAAATCTCCGGATAAGTCATACTTCAAATCGAAGTCCATACAAAATAACCGAGACTTACCGCCACAAAGTATTGCCATACCTGAAGCACCCTTAAAGAACTCATCACATTCTGTTAAGGACATAGGATTAATTTGGTATTTACCCCACTTTGGAATAGTCGGATTCTTTCTAGAGTTAACAGGGATAACACTGTACCCCTGCTCTATTAATTTTTTTGCATACTCTACGATTTCCATACTACTATCTTTTTGTTCTAGGACTGCATCCTAAGTAAATTGCTACATTATAAGAACCTCTTCTCCACTTAGGTATTTTAAATTCTTTTAATGAATTCTCGATTATATCAGCCATTAACTTGTCCTCAATTTCATATTGATCAAACTTAATGTCTCTCTGACCTCTGTCATTTAATTCTGCATTTTTCCATAACTCATAGAAATCCGCTTTAGGTGTAGTCTCGGCATATATTCTTCTATATATCTCGTATAAAACCCTTTCTTCTTTACTTGCTTTGTGCCCAAGTAGTTCTTCTAATTGTGTCTTTTCCATTATCATTTATTATTTGATTCGTAAATCATTTTGGTAACCTCATAGATGCTTGCAGCTCCAATCTCTCCAAATTCTTCGTATATCTCTTTCATAATAATTTATTTACCAGTACTACCATATCCACCTTTTCCTCTTTCAGTAGAAGATAACTCTTCTGCTTCCTCTAACTCAATAGATGGGTAAGGTAAAATTAATAATTGTCCAACTCTGTCTTTGACATCGTATACCATTCCTTCTTCTATGTATCTGAACTTGAACATGATTTCTCCTCGGTAGCCAGAGTCAATTACTCCTACAGAGTTAGAAAGATTCAAAGTTGTTTTACAAACAGAACTTCTTGGAAACAAAAGACCTACGTATCCTTCAGGAATCTCGATCGCTAAACCTGTTCCGTAAGTAACCATGGTGTTATCTTCGTTCCATTCTTCACTTATTGCTGTAAGATCCAACCCAGCATCACCTTGCTTTGCGTAAACCGGAATAACTGCTTCCGGATGTAGTTTTTTAACTTTAATTTTCATAATAGTTTATTTTATATATGCAAATATAAACAAAAAAGGCAGCACTAGGCCACCTTAAATGTTAAATTTTGCAAAAATTAGTGTGTTTCTGCTACATTGTTTCCGGTTTGAGTCTCACAATCAAGCCTAACATTTAGTCTTATTTGTTCATTAACTTTCTCCATGGCATTGTTTATAATTGCTTGTGTTTCATCTGCTTTGTCTTCATCCACAATGTATAATTGGTCATCATGGGATTGCGTTACCGGCCAAATACCTGCCTTTGTACAGTTATAAACCCAAATGTTAAAACAATATACAGCACTCGATTGGTTAATTACTGAGAACTTATCTTTTTCGTTTCGTAAGTAATACCAAAACTTCGATATAGGATTGTAAATCCAATTCTCTTTCTCAATCTTTTTTACCTCAAGACTTTCTGCAAAAACCTTGATACTAAAGTTGATCTTCCAATACGCTTCCAACAATATTTTTGCTTTTGATTCTGAAATCTCTAAGTTTCTCGCTAAGGTTGATGAACCTACGTTATACAAAGATGCATAGTTAGTAGTCTTTCCTGCACTCCTTGCAATCTTTAATCGATTCATCAGTTTCTTAGCCTCAGCATCATCTACGTTTTTTAACCTATCAAATTCAGGAGAAGGATTTCCAAACATATCCGGAGTAATGTTTTCTGGATTATCTGAGTCTTTTCTTTCCTTGTACCATTTAAACCAAATCTCTTCGTCTGCTGTCATTAAGTTGGCAAACACCGCAATCTCTGTATGTGGATCGTAGTACTTTTGTTTTGTCTTTTCAATTCTAGCCGGATCAATATGGAACGTATAGTGGTCAGATGTCCTACTCTCAATACCACTTAAATCGCTTTGTACAATGATTTTACCTGGTCCTGCAATCAAACATTCTCTAATCCATCTTCCGTCTCTAATATCACCTGTACCGGTGTAACGAGGCAAGTTTACAATAACCGAATGCATCCAACGCATAGTTACAGCCAATGACTGCAACCCTTGGTGTACAAACCCATTTTCATCCTTCTTATTAAGGAACGATTTAAGTAACCCTATTCGGTGGGTAAGTACGGTAAGTCCATCAAATGCTTCGATCGCAGGTTCTTTTTCAACTAACTTTAGCACACTTGGACAAAGCATTTTATCCTCTGTCATTATTTGCTCAACAACATCTACCTCGTTGGTAACTTTGTCTCTGTTGTGTTTGAATGTCTGCGGTTTCCAACCAAGGGAATATAACCACTGCTTCTTTTGTACAACCGAGTTTGGATTTGGTTCATCGTAACCTTTGATTACTTTAATCGATCCCTCGTAGTCCGATGGTAGTTTACATTGGTCAAGAATTACCAACCAATCCTCACCAGCTTTTGACAAACTTCCGTCTGCTTTGTACAGGCCTCGTTTTGGAAAATTCTTTACAGCTTCAATTGGAACTTTTGGCATTGCAGCTTTTAGCTGAACTATTTTCTCTTCTTTCATCGCTTCAAAGTGAGCCAAGTTTGCCTCAGTCTTTTCTATGTCAACCATAACACCATCAGCTTCCTGACGATAGGAACAATCCATAATCCAATTCAGCAAGGATATCAAACGCTTAATAGCATCTAAATCTCCATCGTAGATAAGTTGAAGTTTACGTAGTTGTTTCAACCAAAGTCGAGTATTTATTTTAACATCTTCCGTACAACGATGCTCATACTCTTCGTATGTCAAAGTATTCCAATCTTTAATCTCAGGTTTAGGTACTCCAAATTCTTCTCCAAATGACTCTAGACCATACTTCTTGCCCTCTTTAATTCTATTAGGTTCTAGATACCATGCAAGTGCAAGAGAGTCTATGATTGTAGCCTCTACTTTAAAACCGTATAGTTTTTCAATAGCAGGTTTGTCAAAACGTCTGCCATTGTGCATAACAATAGTCTTACTAGGATCAGAGAAAACTAGTCTAATATCTTCTTCTTTATTAGTAGCCTTCGTAGCCCAAGATCGGTCTTTTGTTTGGTAGCCAACAACAAGTACGTGCAGCTTAGTCATTTGATCTAAGAGTCCGTCTGTTTCGATGTCGGCCACAAGTATGGAATCTAAATTCATTTTAATAAAATTTAAAGAGGGAGAATTATTCCCCCTCAGTTAAAGATTCAAAACCTAGCTGAAAAACTTCTTTCAGTGAGATGTCTTCCTCATCATCAACGACTGCATCAAGATAGATATTTACATCATCTTCATCGTTTTCCATTATGACATAAGTATCTTCTGCATCAGTTACATCCATTTCTACAATAAGATAGAGTGTATCATTGTAGATTGCGTAAGGCATAACTGCAGGATCGATAGCATCAATCCAAGTTTCTCCTTCTTCGATTTCTTCAATACCATGTTTTTTGGCTATTTTTTGACAAATTTCCTCTAAAGATTCATCAACTTTTAGTGCTAATAGCTCAGCTGTAATTTTTAATAGTGCCATAATTATTTTTCTAAGGTTTTTAAAAATGGTTCGTAGTATTCTGCATTGTCTTGCAATCCAATTCTAATTAATCCAACCGCATCTTTTCGGTCTGCTTTCTTAATCTTTTTGAACTTAACGATCAATTCGATTTGCTGTTCTTCTGTAATTATTTTAGTAACCGCAATCTTTTTAGTTAGAGTTAATTCTTCAACTTCAACAACTTCTTCAACAACATCTGTCTTGTCAATAACTTCTTGGATAAAATCGTGTTTACCTTGCATTGCTAAGAATATTTTAGCTGTACAAATAACATCTTTGTTACAATAAGTTGCAATACGTTTAATGCCACCCTCTTCACGGTAATACACTTGAGAAACCTGAGATCCATCAATATCATCTTTGGAAGATGGGACACCTGCCATGTAAGCTAATTCATTCAAAGATAATGCATTGTAGTATGTACCCTTGAATAAAGCCATTATATCAACAAAGTTATCCTCCATCGTCCAAGGCTTTTGTCCAACATCAGAAAACTTGTCGTTAAGGATTACCTCAACTTTTTCCTCGAAAGCTTTCATTCTAACTATTGGCATATCAAATGCAATGATGTTAGCACCACAAGGAATCAAGTTTCTTGTGTTAAGTAAGTTGTAAAACTCTTCAACGATACTTTTCTGATCACCAGTGATAGCTTTAACAACTAAACTATTGTTTCTAATGTATCCAACACTAATACAAACAATTTGGTTGTGTGGAGGAAACAAGGCTGCTGACTTCTCATACAAGGTAGCTACTTCCTCGGAGGGTAATAACTTACCTGTAACCTTATCTCTGTTCTTGTATTGGAACAAACTAAATTCTGCACTATCAACATCTAGTACATCTTGTTTTCTGACAGTCTCGATGTCAAAAAATAGCAATCCTTCAGGATTAATCTTTCTAAATTTTTGGTTCATGGTTTTTCTTTTTTGTAAAGGTAAATAAAAAAGGTAGCACTCGGCTACCTTAATTGTTAAAAAAATCTAAAATGGAGTTTCTTCCCTGGCTTTATTCATGGCCTGACTGAAGAAGACTGGCATATCTACATTCTCTGAGGCTTTCTCTACCGGACTATCAGGAGTGTTATCCACAATACTCTGTCTGAGTTTTTCAAGTTGCTCTGTTGTAAGATCCATCTTACTAATAAACAAATCTTTGTAGGAGTTGTCTGACTCCCTTGCCTTAGTCACAAAGTAGAATAAGTTACCGAGGGTATCGAACGATACTCTTCCTTTTGTATCTTTCTTTCCGTAAAAATCTTCCAAGTATTCGTATCGATCATAATTTACTTTCAAGTAGTTATTGATACCTTGCTTGAAAGGGTTTGTTATGATAATGATATAAGATGCCAATTGTTCCATGAAACTACTTCCGTACAGCATTGAGTTATTTGGAATCATAGAGTTGTCAGACTCTTTTATATTACCAAGTATGTTACGATTCAACTGACTCAGTACAATGAAGTACACATTACTGAATTCAAGTTTAAGCAAGTTTATACATTCAGACACTTCTTCCAATACTGATTGCTTATCTGATCCGGAGAACAACAACATGTGGTCAACAGAAATAACTACTGCATCTTTGCTGCTATTCGTTACACAATACTCTTTGCATATCGAATAGAATTGTTTAGGTGTAACCGGAGATTGAATCACGGATCTACGTTCATCCTTTAAACTTTCAAAGTAGTTTGATACAATAGCTTTTTCTTCTTCGGAAAACTCATTGTACAAAATCTCTGACTTCTTCTTACCAAGTAAACGAGATAACTTTCTCATTAACTTATTTAGCATTTTCATCTCCATGGAGAATTCTAATGACACATAGTTTCCGGACCCAGGATTCACTTCTATAGAAAGGATATCATCTAACATTCGGTAAAGTGTTTCTGATTTACCACTTGAAGGAGCACCACCAATCACAACAACATCACCAGGCAATAAACCTTTGATGTGGCAATCGATCATTTCAGCACCTGTTTTCAATAATGCCCTCTCACCTGTTTGTATTTTCTTTAGGTCTTTGAATGCATTCCTTACTGCTAATTCTATACTTTCTAACATAATCTAGTTTTTTTCTGAGTACTTACTACATTTCTCACAAATGTATCCAATTCCTTTTCCTGCATTAAACCTCCATCGATCTAATCTGTAATCGTGCCAACACCAATACTTCTTCCAAGAACTCTTAATGCGTAAACAAAAATCTCCAAACATATTAATCTTCTTTAGTGTTAAACTTTTTATCGAACTCATCTTTATATTTTAAATAGTATTGGTATAATCTAGAACTTTCAATGTCAAACTTTGTCGTAAAAACATTCGCAGGTTTGAAGAATAGGTACTCAAGTCTGATCGAATACTCAAACTGAGCCGGATCTTCTATGAATGCCTTACATAAGAAAGCCAAGTTGTTTTTAGATATTCCTGAGTGGGCCCTAAACTTTGCAATTAAAGTCTTAGTCTTTTTCTTGTTACCAATATCTTTTCCGGACTTTGTGTAAATACTTTCCAACCAATCGTAAATCTTTAGGTCCTCTTCTAGTATCTCAGGTATTTCAATATCGTCAAGAATTGATGAACCCTTTTCGGTAAGTCTTATCTTTTTGAAAACGGAATCCTTGGGTTTTCCTTTTATTCCTTCGATCAAACCTCTCATACGCAAAGAATCTAAATCTACACTTAATTCTTCCAATATCTCTGACATGTCTTCAAACTTGTTTTGTTTTACAAGTTGTAAAATTACAGTGTCAATCAATGATATGCTGTGAACCTCTAAAATTTTTACGTTGATATACATAGACTATTTTTTACGTTTATTCATCCCATCAATAACACCTTGCAAATAAACTGAGTTTTCAGAATTTTGTTCCAGTGATATTAAGTCATCTTTTATAGCCAAGTAAGCTCTAAAAAATATAATGCCAGCTTTTTCTTCTGGCATTCCTTTTACGTTATCCTCGATAACTTTTAATTGATCTGTAACTTTCATTCCTTTTTCTTGTAAATAAAAAAATACTTTCTATGTCCATCCTTGGTTCCATTGTACCAAAGAAGTATATCTCCATTAACTGTCTTATCTATTTCCAACCTAAGTAGCTTGAACATAAAGTGTAAAATCAGTATGAAGACTAAAAAACTTACTATAACCATTTCATTTGTTTAAATTAGCATTGGCAAATATATCAAATTCTGCACCACTTTCCAAGACTTGATCCTTAAACTTTTTAAATTTTCGGTAGGCAAGTGTAAAACATTCCATATTTTTTCTCTCACTCATCTTATTATCAAACCTTTCGTGACAAGAAAATACTTCGTCTTTATCTGAACACAGGAAAATATAATTCTCCGGATGGGTTGATACAGATTTATACTTACTCTTGTTTAAGATGTGGGCAACGTTATTCACAGGGTGCAAGAAAGTCTTTATCTCTCCGCCACAGTTTTGGCAGAAAGGATTTCTTTCCAACTCTTCAACAGCTGTCTTAAAAAAATCACGAAAATCTTTTCGATCTTCTTTTCTTTTCTCAATTGCTTTAGGAGTTGCAGCTTTAATCTTTGGAGTAGTCTTCTTAGAACACTGCTCACAATTACCTTTGGAGAAGATGTATTTCTCTTCTCCGCAGGATTTACACAGTTTCTTTTTCCTTGTTACCGACATGTAACCAATCTAAAAATGTTTTTGTAAGTATCAATGTAGTATCAGTATTTCCATAGATCCTTCCAACAATACCTATCTCCTTTTTATTTGGAGTCAACTTAAACTTGTTTAGTATTTTACCCTTGTAAACGATATCAGGTCTTACTTCGTATAACCCATATAAGTGCGTATAACCAGTAACTTCTATAGTTATAGGCCCTTGTTTAATAATGTCCCCAATATTAAACTTAACTAAAGATTTAAGATACTTATTCTCTAGCTTTACTTTAGAAGATTCGAACTTTTTAGTCAGTTCTTTTAATTTTTCGTCAAACTCTTGTGCTGTCATCATTTCTAATAATTTTATAACCATTTAAATCTAACCATTGTAAAAACAATAGTGCGTCCCAATCTTCCGGATCCAATTCTTCTTGGAATTGATTGATAAACCCTTGTAAGTAATTAGTTTTATCTTCCACCTAAGTTATTTAGTTTGTAATGTATTAAGTTCTCAACATCATCTAACGCTTTGAAACTACCAGGATACATCTTTGTTTTCTTGATTGTTTTTATATCATCCAACAAATCAGTAAGTAATTCCTTTTTTGCATTCCTCTCGATCTCTCTAGCTTCATCCAAAATATTGGGTGGAATGTTTGCTTCAAGTATTGGCCATTGTTCTACCAACCAATCTATTGATACTTGCATAATTTTTGTAAATTATTTCATTAATAAACATCGGACTTTAATACTAAGTCCTTTTTTGAATTGAAGGACATTATCCCAAACACGACCATAAGCAGTGGATCTTCTAATTTTCCTTTTTTCGTATTCCTCGTATTCTAAATTTAACCAAGCATCAGCATGTGCTTTTGTTTTACAATAAGGGCAAGTGATAAAATCACCTTTCATAATATTGTCTGTTTTTAAAGGGCCTCTACGCTCCTTGCATGATTCACACCCACAGGTGCTTTCAAGTTTACATTTTGGACAAGTCATAGTTTATCTTTATTTAGGGTTAACACACGCTTCTAAAACTGCTTTACACAATTCTACAGGAATAATACTTCTGTAGTAGCTATTTGATCTAGCAGATGTTCCTGCTTGAGATCCTCTCGGAGCCGGTTCATGGTGGCAATTCTTATTGCCATTGTGGCATACTGGTTTTGGTATCCAATTACTATTGTTTGTCCAAATATCCGTGGGCTTAGCAGTTCGATTACCATATTGACAATACCATATTGTATGTCTATCAAACTCTTGCATGAATGGCATCTTACGCATCATACCTCTTGGGTTTTCAATGTAAAACTTTAAGTTTGGATTAATCTCCAACCACTTTTTAATCAAGCTAATGTAGTGTACATTTACTCGGTCACATTTTTCTGCATATTCACTTTTTGCTTTTGTACCATTCCTGTGTTTACGTAATCCTGCAATTGAGTAAGTAGTACAATCAGGAGAAGCCCAAATAATATCCGGAACAAATGGTATATCACTTTCTTTTAAGAACTCTACGTCCGCTACTAAGTTTATGTCTTTGTAGTCTTTCCAATCTACACTAAACACATTCATTCCCATACTTTCAGCTTCTTTCCCTATGGATCTACTACCTGCAAATAATTCTAAAACATTCATACTTTTAATGATTTTGCTATTAATTCAAACTCTTGGAAATGCAATCTAATATAGTTGCTGTACCCACGATGTGCATAACTTCTATCTAAGTGAGCCAAATATTGCTCTCTTGTCATAGTGTGTCCACCTACAAATTCTAAGTATAGTTTGTAGTCTAATACGCTATGTTGCCACTTTTTAAAAGACGCAAACCCAGACTTTCTTCCAATACTTAAGGTAGGCCTAACACCTGGTTGACGCATTCCAAATAAGTTTTTATTTTTCTTGAATAAGTTACTGCAAAGATTCGACTCCTGTCTAGCGATAGCATATGCAACCTCAGGGTGAGCAATCTTTTCAGACAAAACAAACTTAACTAATAGTTCTTTTGTAAGGTTAGTGCTGTCAGGTCCAAAAACTATTTCTTCAGTTCTTTTTTCTTTTTTTAACGTTACTTTGGGGTAATCTTTATTTTGAGTACCATTATTCTGAGGATATCCGAATAACAAAATAACTACTGCGGTAAAAATTGTATTTTTCATATTGCAAATATAAAGCAAAAAAAGGAGACCATCTCTGATCTCCTCCCTATTTTTAACATTTTTTACAAAATGCTAACCTTTGGCGTGGATTGTACATCTTTAACTGTGTGATATTCTTGACAAAGAGGAATATTGTAGTACTTACCATCCATTTCGAATGCTTCTACGTTTATCCATTCATCTGTCTGATACTTATTTGCAAGCAGGGTATACCTATTGGACATATCCATTAAGTTTCTAATGGTTCTCCACTCTCTTGCATCAAAGCTATCACCAAGGTTTTCTTCAAAATCTGCCTCATCAATCTCTTTCATTGTTCTGTACTTGAAATGATCACTCAGCAAATGATATTTCTTTTTTAACTCTGAAGTGCAAGAAGACACAACATAAGTTCTTCTGCCAAGACAGTATCTGAAAGCACAAGCTAAAAGGATTTCTTCATCTAACCCCAGTTTTTGTTCGACTTCTTCGTATCTTCCGTTTCGTTTTTTTCGGTATAGCTTTTCCATGATTTTGTTATGGTTTTAATTATTGTATTTTTTGTGCTGTAACGCTCTATTTCTCTACTTTTTTCATCTTGAAAGACAAAGTAACCATTTACCACTTTGACAGATGAAGCTACTATTTGTATTGTAATCTTTGGTATGTTAGGTATTATCACCTCAATAGTGTAAGTCTTCATTAGTCAGCACAACTTACACAAGTGTCCCAAGACTTACCATCTTTCTCTAAAGCTGCGTGAGCAGAAGTATATCCGTAGTACAAAGTTTTAATTCCCTTGTCCCAAGCATACTTATGGATATCATAAACATCCTGAAGAGTGTAATTCTTTCTAAACACTAGGTTTAAACTTTGCCCCATGTCAATAAACACTTGTCTATCTGCAGCAAGGTCAATGATATCCTTTGGACTTATCTCTGCAAACGTAAGGAATACAGATTTTTGTTCATCAGATAAGAATTCAATATGCTGTACGGATCCGTTGTTCTGCATAATGCTTTCCCAAATGTCTACTGTATTCTTACCAAGACTCTCTAACAACTTAACTAAGTGTTTATTCTTAAATACAAATTGTTTCTTAGCCAAAGTCTTCATAAAGAAGTTACTCATAAAAGGCTCGAATCCTCCAGATGTAGCACCTGAGATAAACGATGTCGACTTGTTAGGTGCAATCATCATCAAACTTGCGTTACGTCTCACCATTCCGGCAAACTCACAAATAAGTGGAGATCCTAACTTAGCACCAATCTCTTGTGTATACTGCTCTCCTAAGTCTCTGATGAACTTGAATATCTCTTTGTTTAAGATTCGACTTCCGATGTCTCCGTAAGCAAGGCCTTCTGACTGAAGTAACTCGTGGAATCCTAATGCACCAAGTCCGATGTCTCTTTTCTCCATTGCAGACTTTCTTGCCTTCTCCATGAATGGAACACCCTCTGTAAGTTTAATGTACTCCTCGTTCATAATGTCTAAGAACATGAATGCATCCTTTACCATTTGAGGATTCTTTTTAATTATATTCCAGTGAACCAAGTTCATAGCACCAATAACACAAACAGATGTCATATCCGTAAACAAAGGTTGTAAAAACTCTGTACAAATATTTGTAGTTTGTACACTTAGGTTAAGTTTTTTATACACCGGAGAAGAGTTTTCATTCGCATTGTCAACATCCAACATGTAAACCTTACCTGTTTTTTGTCTTGCTTTCAATACCATCAAGTATCTTTTCTTGTACTCTTCGTTTGTTGTAATATTGTCTCTGAAACCTGTAGGTAAAATAACTCCGATTGTGTTGTTGATCAATGGATCGTTCTTGTCCGGATTTGTTTTGTCTATTCGTTCCATTAAACCGTAGAAGTCTTCATCAAGGATTGATATGAACGGAGTGTTATAACCTCTTCTCACAGCCCCTTGGCTAACTTTCTGAGCTGTACGTACAGACTCTTCAATCCAATCTAATTTAGAATTGGAATAAAATCCCTCTTCTAACTTAGTTCCTTTCTGAACAACTAATTGGTAATCAGATCCAACACCACCACCTAACTTAGATGCCATTGCTGTCTGTCCAATGGAATGGTAGATCTCAGCGATAGAGTTTCCAACCGTAACAATGTAACAACTAGCAGGTAACTCATGTGAGTTAGAGCTTTCGTCTAATGGTCTTCCAAAGTTAGCAAGGGAAGGTGTAGACAAACTGAATATGTTTTTATCCAACATATGTTCTATTCGGTCAGCCAATCCTTCTGAATAAAGATTCTCATACTCTCTAATCTTTTCAACAATCTCCCCAAATCGTTGTTGGGGAGTTTCGCTATCTTTAATGTATTGCCCCTCTTTAAGGAACTCAATCTGTGCTTCTTCTAAAAACTCTAATTTCATTTTTTTAAAATTTAAAATCGTCTAAATCTATTTCTTCTTCTTCTGATGCATAGCCGGAAACCGCTTGATCAAAGAAATCTGGTTCGCTAGTTGTGAATACTTTAACCGTAAACCATTCGTTTCTTTCTTGGTAAAGTTTATCATCAACCGGATATTTAAAATCAAGCCCAAGATCTTTGGATATCACATTGAAATTGTAATTCAAGAAGTTAATAACCTCTTCTTTTGTCAAGTGGTCAGGAACTCCATTCTCAAAGAACCAGTCGATAAGATTAAGTTCTGATTGGTATGCAACCTTAATATTGTCCGTAACCAACTCGATCATGTATTCATCCCACAGCTGAGGTAATTCTTCTTTTATTATGTTGATTAAATCAATTCCAAAACTGTAGTGAGTTACTTCCTCAATAGCTGTTGTTTCCTGCAAAGCAGAAATAGTCTTAAGCCCTCTGTTACGATAAGCATACGACATCAAAATATAGAACTGAGTAAATAAGCTGCATCGTTCAACCAATGAAGTAAACAAAACTAACTTCTTTAGTATTCTTTTCTTACCGATAATCTTTGGATCGTTCTCTACGTACTTAGACAAGTACTCAAGTCGACCTCTAAGAGCGTCATGTTTCTCTAGATTATCTGTGTCTACGTTTAACAACTCTGTCAACGCATGGTAGCTACGTCTGTGTGTAACCTCAGACATACCAAATAAACCTCCGACATCCCCAATAATTGTTTGTGGAATATCTAATGCAAGAGTACTCCAATAAGTCTTTACCTTATCTTCTACAATAGAGATAGCAAGGATACATCTACTAACCACTTCCTGGTCCATTGTACCCATTGCGTTAAAGAAGTGTGATACATCAACCTCTTTAATTAATTTTTCATACTTTGCAGGAGTCCAGAAACCTCTGTACATAATATTCACATATTTATCCAAGTGTTGATACTTTGGATCTATGTGTTTAGCTTTTTCAAAAATGCTCATAATTACTATTTTAGATTAAAAACCCCCTAACAAAAAGTTGCAAGGGGGCTTCAAAGATAAGTAATCAATTTGGATTACACAAATTTATTATGGTAATTCATCTATTAATTCTTCAGTAGACTTATAGTCCTCTGGCTCAGGAGCAAACCTAGATATTTCTTTATCTAAACTTTCTTCATTGTAAGGAAACAAGTCAACGATCGGAGTAATAGAAACAGCATCAATGTTGAAATCAACCATCATAGTACTCAAACTTTCTTTTGTTCTTTCAGTAGCTTCAGCAACCGAAGAAGCAGTTACCAAGAAAGTGTTCTTAACTTTTTTAGTTTTTCCGGTATCCTCGTCCTCTGTTCCGTAAGAAATTACTGACTTGTACCATACGTCTGCATCCTCGTAGTGGAAGATATCATGGAACTCTGTTCTTGTGATCGATACCACTGTGAACTCACCACGAATAATGTTTCCTAACTCTTCGTAAATTCTTGTCTCAGCGTCTGTGAAAGACATCGCAGCCAATACGTAAGGCTCTGTTACTCTTTTGAAAGCACCGTTATCTAATTGTTTAGTGTAACGCACTTTAACTGTCATCCAATTGTTCATTGTTATTTGGTTTTAAGATTTACTATTATTATCGTTTTCTTTTTTAGTACTCTTTTTTTCTTTCTCGTCTAGCTTATTAAAGTACTCAAGTCTTTCTGCAATTTTTTGATTTACAGTCTGATCAATTGCTTGACTTTTCTTCTTCTCTTCCGGCATTGATCAACAATTCTTTAAAATCATTCTCGTGCTTTTCGTTATTGTATCTAGCTTTTGCTCTTACAGTCTCCATAAAAGGCTGAACTTTGAACATGAAACCTTTGTAATTAATGTACTCATAATGCGCGTAAGGATTTACCTGGATATCAACCTTTACTCCATCAACTAATACTTGTTCTTGGAAGTCACAGCCTGAAGGTAAGTCTTTAGATGGTTGTGGTTGTTTACCATCAATCTCTAACAACTCCCACTGAGTAAGGATCAAGTCAATATCTGATGCAGTATCAGAAAATCTTTTTAGTCTTACTCCTTGTAAGAACAATGCAGCACTACCACATAAGATAGCATGGTCGAACTTCTCCTGGATCTTAGCGATTAAACCTATGTTAAGGTTTCTCTCTTCAGCTGTGTTGAAATCAGGGATCTTATTAACTCTTCTTGACATTTGGTTTGGTTTTAAAAAGCCCCCAACAAAGTTATCGAGGGCTAAGGTTTATTAATTGTTTGTGATCGGTTGGATGTCAGCAATTGCATCTTCCTTGTCTAACTCCTCGTTAGAAATTGTTGATCCACTCTCGATGTTTGCAACGTGTGCCTCCATCAATCGAATTGATAACTTAGCTGTTTGCTCATTCAAGTGACTAGCAACTGAAAGTGTAGCTTGAGCCGACTTCTCGATACTTTGTAAAGTCTGTTTTACAAAAGACACAGTGTTAACGAAATCTGCGAACAGTGATCCAGGGATCGTTACTGTAGATTCTTTTGAGTAACCACGGTTAGTGTACTCAGGTTGTTCCAACTTCTTCATCAATTCCACGAACTGATCTTGCTTTTCTTCGCTCATTTTATTTTGGTTTTTAATTGTGTTACAAATATAAAGTTAAATAATTAATCTCAAACAATTTTAACTTTTGTTAACATTCTTTCTGAATTTTAACTCTTTCTTAAGTAGATCTAGGTGCCAGTCTGCACCACCGTATTCGAGCACTGCCTCGATATGGTCTGTATCCATTTCTGAAATTGGAATCCATTTAAGTGGTTCTTTTCCAGATTTTCCACGTCCACCCCTTGTTGCATGAGTTCTAACTATTTCAAACGGATCATCTGCGTAAACTGTTATTACGTCTACTTTCTCTAGATCCTTTGCTCCGATTCGAATGTAGTATGTTCCACCATCAACCGATGCATTATTATCACAACCACAAACCTTGTAGTCATGCACATGGTAGCTAACCAATGTTTTGTTACACTCTAAACACTTTATAGAGTTGTAAACTATTTGTTTATCTTCAGTTCCAGTCATCGTTGACAATATTTTTAATGCGAGTTGCGGTTACAATTATAATAGCTTTCTTTTTTCTCCTTCTTCTTTTATTGAAGAGTATTTGATTATCATTTCTTTCTCTAAGTTTTTTCCGGTTTTTATTCATGGTTTAAAAATTTGAATTGTTGTTTCTTCTTCTACCAGATCAGTGAACTTACCTTTAAATCTTGTTGCCCTTACAATGTGATTATCAACCCAATGATAGTTTCCACCTCTAGGTTTACCCATAAGTAATCCATCGTATTTAAACCCATGTCTGTCTAACCATTCTTCGGTACACTCACGATGCTCTTCGGTTCTTGATGTGAAGAACGTAATGATATGTCCTTCATCAAACCATTTGGTTAATGTCTCCAATGCGTCCGGATAAACAGAAGCAGTGGCCATTCTCTCAGGTTCCTCATTAGGGATATCATCACAGATAGTTCCATCGATATCGATCAAGTAGTTTTTTACTCCTTCAGGAAGGGTAGGGCTTACTGACAAACCATTTTCTTTTTTTGCTTCCATATTACTAGCGTTCAATTCCTAATTCTTTTAAGGTTACTGGAGTGTAATTCACATGCTCGCAGGACACGCAATGGTATCTTTCATCTGGGTATTCAAACATCATATCATCAACCCAATTAATAACCATTATTTTATGTTCATGTATATGTCCATGGATATTTCTTGGAACTCTGAACTCTAATTCACGATCATGCACCGGACAATGCGTTAACCACATTCCTTTGTACCTAACCATACCTGACACTCCGTTTACATACTTCAGGAGTTCAGGGACATCACTTAGCCTATCATGATTTCCTAACACAACTTTCTTAGCTCCATTCAACTTATTAAGTAATGGATATGATTTATTGGATTCCATTGATATATCACCAAGTATCCACGTTGTATCTCTTTTATGCACAACCTTATTCCAATTTGAAATAATGTGATTGTCATGTTCTTCTGCTGAAGCAAATCCTCTTTTTATTGCCATACTCTCATGGCCAAAATGCAAGTCTGCTATAAATCTTACTATGCTCATACTAATCTTCTTTATCAAACCAATAGAACCCCAAAAACTTTCTCATAAAGAAACGTTGCAACCAATTTGGTTTATGTTCAATATTAAACTGAACTGAGTATTCTAACTTTTCTCCTATTCGGTAACCTCCTTTAGGATTTGGGGGACTTACTAAAAGTGCATGCACCTTTGCAACACTCATGTTCACATCTGTAAGTGGAACATCTTTTAAAAATTGTTCTTCCATAATTATATTAGTTTTTTAAGTTTACCACAATCTATACATATTTGATGACCAAGAGTTGTACTTGATATGTATGTATGTTTACAAAACATTTGCTTAATCTTTTTCCACATTTTCTTTTAGTTTTAAGTTAATAGCTTTTTCTAAATCTTTAAAGCTAAATCTATGCTTTTCAGGATCATTGTTAGGTCTTGCAATGTAGTTATTCCAAACTTCTACTGCAATTTCATGTGCTGTATCCATAACTACTTTATATTACTTAATGGATAACTGTTTAAGATCGACTCTTCAACTACATAAGGTACAGAAGAATCTACTTCTGTGTACTCTATGTTTTCATAAGCAGCTTTCAATGCAGCTTCTACGTGCATTTTAGCAAATGCAATCATCATTTCAGAAACATTTCTACCTGACATTGATAATCTAAAATCTTTATCATCATTGATGATTAAAAACTCTTCTGCTGTTGGTATCTTTTCCATATTATATAATTTTAAATAGTTTTAAAAAATACACAATCGCTACAACTAGTACAGTAATACTAGGTAACCTAAAAACTGTGAATAACAACAATTTATCTCCTGTCAACTTAGCAATCATACCAAATATTGCCATAGGTAATGAGGCTATCAGCCCCACTAATAATAATTTTTCCATATTATTTCTTTTAATTATTTGTTAATAAAGTCATTGCTTTTACAAGCATTTTAAATTCTCGATCATAGTGCCAAGCATTAGCTGGAAAATCTGAGTATTCTTCAGATAGTATTCTATTTGCAATATTAGTAATCTCTTCCTCACTATACATTCTTTCAGAAGAACCAATATTATCTAACTCAGTAATAAGTCTTTCTTCAGAAACCTCCTCATTTTTAAAATAATATTTTTTTTCTGGGTAATCTTGGATTGCCAAGAGTTTAGAATACTTTTTATTACTTATAACAATTAAGTAATTAGAGCCTTCTGAGTGTAATTTTAATATACCTGTTTTCATCTTATTTATTTTTTACTTGTTAATATTATTTTTTTTTATTGTTCTGGTAAGTTTAACCAAGCAATTACATTCCCATTAGTATGCTCTGGTCTCATGTGATTTACCCAAACAATATTTCTATTATTTTCTAACCTTAAATAACATACATCCATTTTTCCATAATCAGTAAGTATTAAAACTGGTTTACCAAATTCGGGCAATTTTTCTTCTACTTGAATCCATACATTTTTACTATGTATTTTTTCAACTTGTTCTTTTTCCCTTTCTTTAGCTAATTGAATTAATACCCCTTTATGTTTAAAAAAGGTTTCTGCATCAATTAATTCTTCTTTTCTTTCTCTATATAAAATATCTAATTCTTTTACAATAAAATCTACTACGGATTGTTTCATACTATTTCTTTTTAAATAACCTAATCCAACCATTCACCCATCTTAAATATTTGCCTTTACCATATTTAATTGTATACCAACTATTAGCAGCTTTCCAATCTGGTGGGATATTTAACCCATAATGCATTTTATTTTGACCACTAAACCAATTTTTACAATAAGAACATTCACAACTAATTTTATGGTGTTCTATAAACATATAAATATATTTATTTTTGAAAATATCTTTTTCCATACTATTTATTTTTAAAAAATAAAAAAAAATCCAATACTTATTAAAACAATTACTAAAATTAACACAGCAATTAAAGACCCATCATCGTCATTATACTCATCCATAACTATTTCTTTTTAAATTGTTTAAACCAAACTCCAAAATTTGCAGTTCTTTTTTCATACTACCAATATCTGCCTGTAAACCAATTACCATGGTTAAAACTTTCACACATAATTAAGTATAATAAAACAGCTGTATTAATTAGACTGAAAAACCAACTCCAAGGTAAAACCTTATTGTTGTTATCCTGTTTCCAATAGATTTTATTCAGCCATCTATTTAAAAACACATTAGCTACGTAAGCTAAAATAATTATTGCTATTGTCATACTATTTCTTTTTAAATTGTTATTTTACTTCTTTTAGTAAGTGTTTTATTTCTTCAGTATTTGCAAATTGAAAAAACTTAATACCTAATGCTTTTATTAAATTTTTTACATCTTCTAAAGTATTTACTTTTTCAAAGTCAATTTCATAAACAACAGATGGTTGAACATGTAATACTTGTCCAGTTAATTTTGTTTCCATTTTATTTTAATTTATTAGTTACTATTTTACTTTCTTTTTTAAATCTTCAAACCATTTCTTAAGTCCTATCTCATTATTTGCATAAGAATAACTTGATTGATAAGTTTTTAATAATTTATAAACTTCCTCCTCACTATAACTTCTTTCAGCTTGCCATTTAGCGCCAGATATAAAATCATTGACACATTCAAACTTAGATGATTTATCAGCCATTCCTTTTAATTGATATTCTGCATATATTTCAGCAGCTTCTTCTAAATCTTGTTTAGTTTCTTCTTGTGTCATTTTGATAGCACAAGGTTTACATTGAACAGCTCTTTTATCTCCTGTAAACTCTATTTTACAATTAACACATTTACAAGAATAAAATCCTGGTGCATAACCACCTATTGGGTATTGTTTAGGCTCTTCTTGTGGTATGATGAGTTTGTAATACCATACGGTACATCTCTATCTCTAAAGATAGCATCAGGTGTTTTTATGTATTTAACCTCAACAAACTCACAAGTAGGATTCTTAACAAACCATTCCAAGAAGTTACCATCTATGCTCTGAATACTATCGGCAATTAAAGCTGGGTCTGTTGTTAAGATGATTTTATAATATCTAACCCCAAAATCCCAAAAGAAATTAGAAGTAACTAATGTTGGTTGTTCATTACCTCTAATCATCCAATCTCCATCTTTAATCTCTTCATTAGATGTGATATATATATGACTTGCAGTTCTCCAATTTAAAGGTTCTTTTGAAAGTGTATATTCTTTAGACATATAAAAGTAGTAATGTAACCTACTTGGTTGGTCTGTTGAAAGTATGTGTATGTTTTTCATAATTTTTAATTAAAATATACGTAATCACCTTCACGTTTAGCATTTTCTTCATTACACAAGTTTAAATTATTTGGTATAAATTCAAACTGCTCATAATATTTATTGTCAATTTTAACAACTGATGTTGTAATACATTGCATATTTTCAATTTGAGGTTGTTTGACCCCTGTAAAATTTCCATCTTTTGATGGAAATAAACACTTTATAATTTCAATTTTATTTTTCATGATTTCTTTTCTTTTAAGTAAACACTTCTCATTCCTTCTCTGTAACTATTTTTCCTACATCTTTTCATACCTTCTTCTGATAAAGCAGTACATCTATTTGGAAAATTAAAGTAATGACACTCACTACAATCTCCAGGGGGTAATGCTTTACCTGTTTCCTGTAGATAGTTTTTAGCTCTTATTTCAGGATTTTCCATTTTATTTCTTTTATTTGTTTAATATATGTAAGTGAAGTTGAACTTACCCACTTGTTCCTTTTTCCAGAATTCTGGCAAAGATGCTACATATTTTTTGATGTAAAGGTTTTGTTCCTCTAGAGACTCCTTAATACGAATGCGTATTATTTCTGATAAAATACCTTTGAACTGTTTAACAAGTTCGTCGTTTTTTGGTAAAATCACCATGCTATATAAACTGTAAGACCAAGGATTGCCAAATGCTGTATATAAAAAACCGCTCCCTTTGGTTATGTAAACGTCTTCACAAAGACTAACACCATTTAAGGTTTCTTCAACAAGTTCGCTAACGTTTTTCACTGTTCTGTCGCAACAATACTTTTCATCGTACCATTTCCATTGGAACTTTAAGAATAACATTTGGTGTGTTTCTGCTTTTTCGTCTCTAAGTTCTGACATTCGGTGACCGTCTAGATGGCTTTGAAAGATGAATGGCACGTTTGCTTTGACCATTTTTTGCATAAAAATTGTAATATTCATCTTATTTCTTTTTAAGTATTAAACAACCATTTTCATTAAATTTTCGTACTCTTTTATGTTGAAGTTGAGCCATTTCATTTAAACCATCACTTACAAGTTCCATCTCAATCTCAACCTCTATTTCTGTTGGTTGTTGTAGTGATTGGATAATATCTGAAAAAGATAGTTCACCAATTTCTCCTTGTAACCAAGCAAATTTTACATCTTCAACAGTAAACAACTTATCTTTATTAAGTTCCATTGCTTTGTTGAAACCTGCTTTAAAAGGCGTAGAATTATTATCTCCCAGCACTTTTACGTCATATTTTGCACTTATATCATTTGCTTCTTTAGCATATTCACTTGCCAACTTCTCAACATCAACAACTCCAAATATCTCATCACAGTTTTCTTTGGACAACCTTTTATAAGGGGATTCTTGAGTTGTAGCTACACAGCTATCGTGTGAGTATAGTTTATACTCCTCACCTAATTTCATTAGTATCATAGTCAAGTTTATTTAATAAAAAAAAGCCACCCTTTATAACACGGAATACGGTTCATGAGTGGCTTAACCCAGGGATTCTATCCAAGGGGATGATTCCGTTAAAGAGCTTTAACATTGGTACTCTCTGCGAATAGTTTGCTTTCCTATAACCCTCGATCACGGATATAACGCTCCCATCGAATGTATCCCTGCTATCGTTATCTCAGGACACCGGTTTCTTTAGTATGAAGTGTAATGTACTCTTGCTTGTTATGTTGAAATGATCCATTGTCTTTTTGTAAGACTTACACTCTGAGTAGAAACTTCTTACTTCTTCTTTGTCATATTTCCTAACGAAAGAAGTAGCGTGCAAGGCCTTGGATATCCTTACATCCTTCGGCATGTCTAACATGTTCTCAGAGTGAGTGCCTATTGTAATATTGTCCCAAGAATTATTAACAGAGTTACCATCTAGATGTCTCACTACAATACCATCCTTAAACATATCTTCTCCAAACTTTTTGTATGCTTGAAGTCTATGAGCAAAGATATTAACTCTCTTATCGTTGATCCTCATAGAAAATTGTATGTAACCTCTATCATTAGATCCTTTGAGTCTGTTACCTTTGATACCTGTTACATTTCCTTCCTTGTCAATGTTAAACCCTTTGTCAAAGGCATGTTTTATTTTACTAACTTCTACCATGTTGTTATTTTTGGAGTGGCAACAGGATTCGAACCTGTACGTGTAACTTTCTTGGATCTTCCCCAATGGCACACTATCCACTCGTTAATTCAGCGTCTACCAACGACCGAGTTACCTCAATCCATTCCGCCATACCACTAGTGACCAAGGGGAGTATCACCTCCGTTCCCCATTTCCGTCCACAGACTTGCTTTAATCAAACGCCATCTAAGTGGACGTTGATCGGGCACCAGCCGCTGTGTTCCTTGGTCAAATTAAATCTCCGTGACACCAAGTTGTCAATATCAGCCCTGTTCTTGGTACAGGTTAAACATTCTGGCTTACTCGCCCTGCCAGATCCTAAGTACTAAATGTAATGGGCATTATGTTTCTGACTCGGAGATTAGTTCCCCCAGGTAGTTCCGAGCTACCAACTGACGATGCCTCGTCTGCTTTCTATAAGCTATGGGGAAATTTATATTAGTTACTTAATTATAATTGTTGATAGTATGTCAAAGAACTTGTGTGCAAATTTATGATAATTTTTTTTATCTCCAACTATTTTTCTAAGTTTGTTAACAAATTTTAACATCATGCCTAGAAACTCATTAGCCGGTACTAAAAAAGGAACTTCAAAAAGTGCTTTGTATTTCCAAACTAATCCTGTAGCAAAAGCTAAGAAGAAAGCTTATGACACAGCATACAATGCTTCACCTTTACAACGTAAGAAGAGATCCGAACTTGTAAAGATTAACCGTGATAAAGGTAACTATGGAAACCTTGACGGTAAAGATGAAGCACATGTATCTAAGAAGAAGACTAAGCTTCAATCTCAATCTAAAAATAGAGCTGATAAGTCAAAGAACTTTTTTGGAAAAGCTAAGAAAAAGAAGTAATTAATAATTATCTTCTATGTAGTTTCCAATCAGGAAGACTACAACTAAAAGTATTAATAGTGCCATGATATTATTTTCTAAAAATTATCGATAAGATATAAAAGAATACTACTATTAAAGCGTATCCGTAAACTAGGGCCATTCCATCTTTTAACATTTCTTTATGTTTTTTACTATGCTTTCCTTTGCGTCAGCAAGTTGATTAATAACTTCTTTTATAGTATCATCATTAGACAGCTCAAGACCAAAGTTTTTTGCTATCCTCCAATGGATCGTTCTAGTTGGCATCTTTATTCCTGCACTTTCTAGAATCGATTGGATATCCTGTACAGAGATCCTGTACTTTTTCATTTTGTCAAAATATTCATTATTCATCTGTACAAATTTTTTGAATTTTAATAACCCAGTCAACTTCTTTTTTTGTAAGTTCTGCAAAATAAGGTTCTGCCATTTCTTCGTCATCGTATAGTTCTACAATGTCTACCGGACACTTGCTCAGTACAACATCTTCTATATCTTTTTTCTTTTTGTACATCGTGACAGCACATCTGCCTAATAAGTAATAAGCCATAAGTTTAATTTTTAATAAGGTTCTTTGAGACTATTCTCAAGTTTAACTATCTCAGCCTCGGTTCTATTATAAATCTCCTCAGCTCTTTCATCATTCATCGGAAAGTCTTCAGACGATCCATAGAAGTAGGCCATGTCTTTATCTAACTGATGCATATGCCAAAAGTTTCGGAGGAAGGATTTCTTTTCTGCAACCTCCCTCTTTAACTTTCTTCTTTCAAGTCCATGTATCTTAAACTCCGGTTTGTTGTCCATCTAATAGTACTTTACCCCATTGCTCAGCAAAAGCTTTTGCCATACCATGGAAGGTTTTACTTCTAAGCGTTTGTCTTTCCTCTTTGGTCTTAGCATTCTTTAATGCTTCGTAATACCACATAGGTTGACTCTTCTTGTTTCCTTTCTTGTCGATCCATTCGAATTGTTTACCTGTGCCTACGACATTTGTCTCGGTAAGTTTCGGTAGGTTCTTTAACCATAAGCAAGTAGACTTCTTAGCTTCGTCACCAAACATCCATGGTTGAACTATTTGTTCTGGCTTTCTCCATCGGCTGCTTAACAATCCAATTGGGTTCTCGACCGCTACGTGTTTGATGTTAGAGTTGTACAATGCATTAACAAACGTAACACTGTCTAACATATCTTGTCTTCTCTGAGGATACTTAGGGTGAGGTCTTCTGTCTTCGAATGGTAGGTCTATATCGTCAGGGTGAGATAACCATTGAACTCCACTGCTCGCAAGGAACGTGCAAGGGGGATGGGCTACCATAAGATCCCAATGATGATCTTCGATTACTTTGAATACATCTTGTTGGAAGTGCCATTCAGGGTGACCACCACTACAAGGCAGTAAGTCACAGCTGAATGCTTCGAATCCTAATTCTCTGAAAGCTTTTGTTGTTGCTTGGCTTTCTTCGCAAGCTACTAGTACTCTAAGTTTATTTTTCATTTCAAAATTATTTTAAATTAATAATTACCATTACCGTCTATGAAATATGGATCCTCTATATCATCACCTTTGTAAGCAATTATTTGTCTCTCAGGAAAATCTCTTCTCGCATTATCAAAACTTGCATACACATAATAACTCCACAACTCAACTCCATCAGGAGTAATCAATGTTTCTTCGCAACTGAAATCAGGTTGGAAATATACATTTTTGTTATACTTCATTTCCTCCTCACTATACATTCTTTCAGCCATGTATTTAGCACCTGCTATAAATGAATCTCTATCTGAGTCATGTCTTTCAGCAGCTTCTTCTAGTTCATTATTCATTTTATTTATTTTTAGTTTTGTTCAACAAATTTACTTTTCTTATTACCATGCACTTCTATTACAATGTTCTTAGCTTTGCCTGCACCTGAACAAAGTTTACAGTCTGCGCATTGTATGTTACTAGTTGTGTTAGGGCAAACAATCTCATTAGGCATTAGATCCTTGATGTTATTTGTAACTCTGAATGTTCTCCAACCATTCTTCTGAGCTTCCAATGCTTCTGCCTGGCTGTCTACACTTGCCATCGAAATGTTTTTAAGGATATCCTTGTCGGCATTTTTCCATTGGTGTGTATAGCTTGTATGATTCTTTGATCTAGATTTGATATTGTTTAGGATATCAATTGGTAAAGCAGCAGGATCTCCGTAGGCTCCGAACCTAATTAGCTTGTCATTAAAGATTGACATGTCAGTTGCAAGTGGGTATGAACCTCTTTTGTATGTCTTGTATACATTGAGTGGTGCTTGGAACAATACAACATAACAGCTACCACCTAAGTGATGTCTGTGTGGACACATTCCACATACAGCTTCATCTGATCCGGATTTAGTTGCATCTGTTGGTTTTTCATCTGCACTAAGGATCCACATGGATGCCATGTCACCTGTCTTAACATTTGTACTTTTCATTGTAACTACTGCTACAATAGGCTCTCCATTCAACATTGATGGGCCTTCATAAACTACGTATCCTTTTTCTTTACTCATAACTTTGGTATTTAAAAGGCTGCAACTGAATTGCTACAGCCTTGTTGTTAATAATTTATTTTACTTTTGAAACTTCACCTAAAGCCCATGCCTTGAAGCCTTCGAACTTCTTAAGTATCTCATCTTTAGTTGAATGTTGTATACCTGTTTCCGGTGCTTGGAAAGTGTTAACCCAGTTCTGTAACTGTTTCTTTGGAGCCAAAGTTATTTCCTTAAGAGCTTTCTCTTCAGCAACTCTTGCTTCAGCTTCTACTTTCTCTTTAGCTTTTCTTTCTTGCTCATTCTTTTTCTCAAGCTCTTTCTTTAACTTTTCATTTTCCTTAGCAATCTTTTCTTTTTCCTTTTGGTCAGTCTCAAAGGATTTCTTTCCTGATGTAAGTAAAACTTTAAACTCTTTATCTGTAAGGTCTGAAAGAATAATTGTATTGTAGTTCTCAATGAATGGAGAGTAAGCACCTATCTCAATCTTTCTTTCTATCTCTAACTTTTGTTTCAATACTATTGCTTTATATTTCTCTTCTTCTGCAGCTAATCTTTTTTGCTCAGCTTCGAATGTAAGTTTACGAGCAGATAAGAACGCTTCGAATACTTCCTGGTCCATTGACACTAAGTCTAACTCATCTGCCTTATCAGAGTAAGGTCTAAGCAAGTCAGCTCTCTCAATTTGAAGTGCCTCTAATCTTTCTTTCTCTATTCGATCGAAGTGTTCCTCGATATGTTTCAGTTGCTCTTCACGTTGAACGATTGGTTGTTGTAACTTATTCTTGATAGCGTCAACAAACTTACCTGCTTGTAGGTAGAAATCCTTCTCTACTTTATGGATCTTGTCGATACCTGTACGGATAGGAACTAACTTCAATCGAAGCTCTCTTGCTTCTTTTGATAACTCAGGTGTAATCTCCTTTGATAACACAACTACAGAGTTAGCCAATAGGATATCTCTTTCCGTAGCCTTCTCGTTGAAGGCACTCATAATAGATGTTGCTTTTGCAATCTCTAACTTAAATTCTTGTGGGTTAACATCTATCGAAGTTATAGCCACCTCTTGGTTTTTGTTTTTCATAGCTCAAAATTAGCAATTAAAATTTAAAAAAGTTCATTTGTCCAAAAAAAGTTGAATAATATTCTTCAGCCATGTTTCTAGCTAAAGGTCCTGTATACTTATTAGCATGCACATGGGCATCCCTAATGTCACTAAAGTTCTTTATATGTGCCTCATTGAGTGCAACTTTGTATTTCTGTCTGTCTTCCTCAGACATCGCTTCTGCGATAATGTCAATTGCTGTCTTCATCTTATTCTGATTTAAAGGTTTCGTTGTAGTATTGCTCTGCTTCTTCCGGATAGTCGTAGAAATGCTCAACAACATCAAAGATTTGTTGCTTTTCCATTTCTTTGGCTTGTTCAAGAAGTTCTTGTAAATCTTCTCCTGAAGTTATCCATACTTGCTCAAATAACCATTCTACTGCTGTCTTTTTCATGTTATTTCATTTTTTAAAATTTTTGATGCTCCCTTTTTAATGTAACTATTCTTTGGTTTAGGATTCAATCTCATTACCAATTCATGAATAGCATACTGCCTTGCAGTACCACCAGGTAGTGATGTATCAATCTCATTGTAGAAGTCTTCGATAGTCTTTAAGATTCTTTCTTTTGACATCCTTGTTGTTACTTTCATAATTCCTCTATTAATAGATCATCACAACTTGAAATAAATAAATCTATTTCGTGGTCTGTACTGCCTCCTTGTTCAATCTCGTCAAACATTAGCTGAAGTAAATCGTCTACTTGTTCTTGTAAATCCGGACGTTCTATCAGAAACTCCCTTCTGTAGATTAAAGCTCTTTCGTATCTCATCTGCAACCTTTTCTAACTAATTCCACATTATCGTTGTGAACTAACACTTTATCTGTTACATTAAAGCTGTTCCAACAATCTCTTGTTACTTCTACTTCTTCGGTTCCTTTTGCATTTCCAACGTAAAGTTTCCAGGAAGGTTCTATTCTTTCATGGTGATGTACGTGAGTATGAGTGTGTACATAAAGGATTCCTGCTTGAACTTCTTCTACAACATTATCATCATGGCACATGTGCTCCGGTGTGTATGATTTATACACTATGTAGCCTTCAATATTATCGTCTCCGGAAGAACATGACAGAAGTAAAAATGTTGATAGTATTGTGTAAATCTTTTTCATATTAAATTGTTTTTAAATTAAAAACCCCCTACGAAAGTTGAAGGGGGTATACTCTTGGCTCGACATTCCCCTATGAATACTTAGTGTGTAAAAGGTTTGTCTAAGATGGGTAGGACAAAATAAATTTAATGCTTGGTAATCAGGCTACCTAGCCCACCTAAGATGAAGAGCCACCACGTTTACAGAGTATCAGCAAAGCCTGTTTGTCTCACACAAACCTGATTACACTAATATTATATTGAGTTGGTTAATATCTACATCTTTAAACTCTTCAGGAAGTAGGTGTCTTGGGAACATACCTACCTCCAAAGAGTACTCAAGGATTTCTTCTACACTGTGCCCATCAAAGAACCAATGGAGGAAATCCTTTTTATTTACTACTGCTTGTTGCATATTTGATATATGCAGTTTTCTGTGATCTCTACCCAAGTACTTGTTGTGTCGCACTCTTCCTCGTGCTGGTATAAGTGAAACACTTCATTGATCTGACTTTCGTTTAGTTCTATGTTAAGAGAATTAGCTACTGCTAATATGTCTTTTTCACAAATGTTGCTAACCATACTAAATTATTTTTTTATTTTTAAAACCTCTTTCTGTTCTCAATTGTAATTTTCCACGAACAAACTGAGAACTTTGTTTGTTCTGTTTAATGAATTGCTGAGCAAGCCCAGGAGAAGGAAATCTTCTGACTTCTTGTACATTTTCTCCGAGTACAAATGTAACTAAAAAATTATCCATTTTACAAATTATTAGTGATTTACTTTACACTTTTAGAGTAAGTATAGTCCGTAGTCTACACTGCCTAATGATTTAAAGTAATCGTTATCAACTACTTTTCCGTTTAGTAACCAGTTAGGTTGGACTCTTGGATTGTATTTAACTCGATCACAATGCACATCAAATTGTTGCATATCTTTATTTATGATTTCAATGTCTTCACATAGCACCCAAGCACATACTTGTTTGTTCTGTCCGTCAAAGATTCTTTGTGCAACTTTCTTATAGTTCTTAAGCTGACAAGACTTCATTACCAATTGGTTATCTGTTGGTGATAGGTATACAGTCCTATCAGGATACTCTACCTTCCACTTAAAGTAATTTACGCCACGCGATAAATTAAACCTTACCTTAATTCTTTTTGCCATACTATTCTATATTGATATGTATTCTACATCATCTTTTAGCATATGAGTTATTGTATTGTGTGGGTACAATCTCTCTAACTCTTCTACTAAATCATCATTAATGTACTCGATTTCTTCTTCCCTTTCTTTTCTTATAATAGGAAAGATAGCATCTTGTATTTGTTCTTCCGTTAAATCCGTTAACAGAAGGAAGTTCTCTTCTTGGTAAGCTGTTGTGTTTACCTCTACTAATCTAATCATGGCTTATATATTGTTTTGCTGTTAAACCTATGCCCTCAAGCATTTCTATTTTATCTGATTCTTGTAACTCATCCATCCAGGTCGAGTTAAAATTTTCTGCCTCAACTAAGGCTTCTTGTTTAAGTATTCTATTGTATCCAAAACTGAAATCAATCTTGTCTACATTATCTTTAAACATTTCATTTACATCAATGCTATCCCAACTCTTTTCGATTATGGTTACGAAATGATCCTCATTAACTGATTCACACCAATCGTAGTATAGATCTTCTTCGTTGATATCCTCTATCTTACATACTATGTTTAATAGGAATCCTAAGTAGTGTTCATTTTCTGAGAAGTCTGTAAAGTTATTGGTTTCCTCCTTCCAATCCTCAATGTTATTTGAGTGGTACGACATGAATCCGTCATAACTTGTATGCTTATCTTTTATCTCTTCAAGGAACTCTGCATAGTTTTCTTTGATATACTCTCCTAATGTATGTCCGTCTAATACAACTGTTATGTTTATCGAATCATTTGAGAAGTTGTAGTATGCAGGAGAGTGCGAAGACATAAACTCCATGGAAAGGATACCTGCCTTATTGAATAGATAAGTCATACTCTCTAAGTAATCAATAGAAGTCTTACCGATAGTCTCTAAGAACTTTTTAAAGTCAAGTTTATACTCATCGTATCCTAGATCTTCTCCTTCCGAATCTTTTGGGTTATACTCATCCCAAATTGTACCATATGTTCCACTGAACACTGGCATATATGTCTCAAATGTTTTCATGACTATTTAATTTTTAAACCTATTTCTAACTCTGTATCATCTCCCTCTATAAGTAGATACATATCTGAAGGTAAATTGTAGTCATCTTCTCCTATATAGAGTTTTGCTTCATCTAATCCAAGGATTAAATCTTGTACTCTCAAATCAGCTCTCTTACTTACGTCTGGACATAATATATCTTCGTCATATTCAAAAGTTAATATTATCTTTTTATCCTTTACATAGTAACTTTCTACTACATCTAAATATAAAGACCTGTCTTTTCTCTCTAGGCTTAATATTCCGAATGAAAACTTGCTTATATCAAATGGTTTGTCAAACTCTAACACTGCTTCAATATAGATTTTCTCTTTCTCTATTGCTTTTAGTAGTTTCATAATCTATTTATTTAAATAATTCAATTGCATCATTAATTATTTTCTGTAATGATATTGGTAATGCACGTACAGCTATAAATTCTTCGTCTTTATGTACTTGAAAACCATCATTAAGCAACTCCACTACAGTGGTAAAATGATACACCGTATCAACGTCTTCTATTAACTTCCTTGTTTTATAATTCCAAAGTACGTAATCTTCTCTGCTAATATTCTTCATAACTCACATTTTTATGGTATATAATCTTCTAGGCTTTGAACTAAATTTATTTTAGATACAGTCGTAAGGTATCTGAACTTAACACTGTCTGTTATTAGGCTTTCATTGTCCTCTATTATGTATATGTTCCCATCTGAAACACCCATTACTGCTGCTGATTTTTGTCTGTAACTAGATGCAGAGTAGTACTCTATACATGGTAACTCAACAATGCTACCCATATCAGATAGGGTTTGAATCATTTCTTCTTCATCTAATTCTTCAACAGGTACTCCTGCCTTTAATAATTCAGTTTTTAAGAAGTCGTAGAACTTGCCTTCTGCTAAGTTATCAAACGTATCTTCAATTCTATTTTCTAGGTTTTTGTACGCAGTGCGTAGGTCTTTGCTTGTTTCCATGGCTAATTGATTTTAAGTTGATAGTATTAGCAAGCTTCAAATATTATTTTACCTGTCTTAGAATCATACAGAACAGTATATAATTCTTCCCATTCAACTGAGTCATTGAACACAATTAGATCGTCCTCTGAGTAGTGGTACAAACAATAGTTCTCAGTTAGTTGTATCTCTTCACCATAGGTAAGACTTTTTAACATTTCTATTGTAACCAATCCCATTGCTTCATCTATCTGAGAGGTATATTTATTTCCATCTTCCTCCGATAAATATCCAATAAGATTTTCTTTAGGTACGAATGAAAGCAATTCATCCAATGCTGTTACATCACCTGATGCAATGTCTTCAGTAATCTGCTCGATTACTTTACTTCTTAATCTTTCCATAACTTTAATTTTAAATTCTAGTAAATTCAAATCCATATAAATCTTCGTCTAACTCAGGACAATACCCAGCGTAGTCGCCTACTACTGACGGATAGACATTTCCACCTGTACGCTTACATATACCTATCGGTTTATAAGGCGATAGTATTAGAGTATCACTCGTATTACACACATGGATAATACCTTGACTCTGCTCGTTTGTTATCTCCATATCGTCCGGATATTTGGATAACATTTCCTTTAATTGCTTAACTGTTAACATGGCTAATATTCATTTAATAATTTCCATAATATTTCGTAATACCTTATCTGACACTTATTATCATTAGGGTATTTACGCAAATCTTTTAGAACTTTTCTACACTCTGTTACCATTTCATCAACAGAATATATTTCTAACTTTTGTTCTAAATGTTTTCTAACGGTTCTTGTTTGTTCCATAAATGTTTAAAATAGATATTATAAATCTTTTATTTGTTATCTTCTAATAACTCAAGGTTACCACAAAACTCTTCAATGTATTCTTTTGCATCAGATATGCCAAGGATACTAAAATCAAAGTCTTCATTCTCAATTCTAATTTCATTTATTTTTTCAATTAATTCTGCATCTCTATTTAATACAGCTATAATTTTGTTTTCTACAGTGTTAATAAGTGTAAACATATTTTATTGTTTTAAAGTTATCTAAAATAATAAGTGTCATCATTGTACTCTGCCTCAGAGTAGTCTACCATTAAATCATCTGCAATCCCTTCCCAATTAATATTGTTTCTAATGTAGTCAGGAAGATTTCCAGGTAAGTCTCCTATATCTTCTACTAAATCTCTACAATAATCTTCGAAATAGTTTTTATGGATAATTGATACCCCATACTCAAAATCTGGGCAATAACTGTCAATCTGTTCACAGAACTCTGTTATTATTCTATACTCATCAACCTCATCTTGATTAGCTTCTACAAACTCTGCTTCATCAAGATTAACTTCATCGATATCATCAAGATCTTCCCAATCTTCGTCGATCTCGGTCATGTAGTCATTGTATAAGTTTACAATGTCATTTGCTATTTCATCTCTGTATTCAATTAAATCCCTTGAATCAAATACTTGTCTGTTAATTGGATTGCTCATCTTCTTTTGGTTTTAAATTTTCCATTTCTGCAAATATTCCAATGGATAACCATACTTGTTCCATTGTTGCATCATTAGTTAATGCTTGGTTTAAAATGTGTTGTGCTGTCTCATCATCACAATTGTAACGTGATTTAACATCATACACATTCCATAAGTTGTCAACAAAAAATCCATTCTGTTTCAACACTTGTCTTGCTTGTTCTACGTTCATAACTTTTATTTTATATACATCCATTATACCAATAGTCTGGACAATCATTTGCGTCCATGTCTTGTCTACAACTGAAACAAGTAATCTTGTTGGCTACTCCAATTGGTAACATCTTATGCAGTAGTATCTCACCACAATGCTCACAGTTAACCATGTTGATATTTGACTTAGCCCTAATCTCATTCATTAGATTTAATTGCTCTTGTTCTAATTCCTTTTTTGTCTTCATACCTAACTGGTAAAACAAATCCATAAAGAAGTTTCTTTTATCCAATAGATCCCCAATAAAATAATCTAAATCTATTTCATCAAGACTATTTTCCGGAAGATTATTGTCAACAATGAAGTCATACACCTCATTGTGATACTCTTCTTCGGAAACAATACAGTTAGGATAATATACATTGTCTAACTTTTTCCACCACCATTTAGATGGTATTTCGATGCCACTTGCATCATGTACTTCATTCTTTATGTCAAAGAATAATCGTCTTGAATTTTCCATGTTTAAAACTTTTTTGATACTTTCTCGTGGTCTAATATTCTTGTTATATCTCTAATGATATCAGATAGATTTCCACTCACATCAGTAAAGTTAATCTTAACTTCAACGTGTCCATGTGGTGCATTTCCTTCTCTCATAAAACTAGCATCCCCAATACAAGTAGTATACTTATCAGTAATCCAGCCTAAATTCCACTCCGGTCTTGCACCTTTTCTGTAACCTAACATTTTTGTTCTGAATGTACACCCATCTTCATTTGCTGTAAAGAATAAAGTGTCTATGTAGTTAGATTGTTTCTTAATACTATATGTTGTACTATTTTGTTCATCACGATTGGATACATACAAAGTGTATACTTGTTGCAGGTCTCCGACAAGTCTACTTAAGAACTCTTTGTTTCTTTTAATCTTATTGATACTTTCTACCTTGTCAGTACCAATTGCTTGTAATACTAAATTTTCCATAACTGTTCTAAATTAACCCCCACCAACGTTGGCAGGGGATGATGATAGTATTTATTACTCTTCTGTCTTGAAGTAGTCTTCTAAGATTTCTTCATTAGTCATGTTACGACTATCGACTACCCATTTAAGTTCATGACAAGGTACTCCTATTACTTCTGGATTTGCTTGGATACTTTTAATCCAATGTAATCTCTTTTCTTCAATAGGTAATGTGTTCCAACATCTTTTACCTTTGTATAACTTTTCTTTGTCAAGTTGTTTTGCCAACTCTTCTCTAATTAAGTCATATATCTCTGAGGAATCTGAAGTTAACTTTTTTGACAACTCTGACAAACCTAAATTAACTAAGCCTTCTTTTAGTTTACATATGTTATCTACGCTAATGTCCCCTAACTTAAAATCTTCTTCTTCGTAGTCATCTACATCAATCCAATAGAAGTCTTTGTATTGTTCTGTGGTAGCATACTCACCTGATGAACCAAACATACGTATTGTAGATGATACTACACCTACTTGTCTAACAAACTCTGCAGTATGTTGGTGTGTTGTGCGACGATTAATGAAATTTAATTTTACTTCATTGTCTGATGCTAATTTTAAAATTGTTGCGAAATCCATGGCTTTTATTTTTTATTTGGTTTATAATTATTTACTTTTTTTGTATGATAAATACGCTTTTATCATTGCGTCTAATGCTTCATCACTTAACTTAATTTCGGTAACTCTTATCTTACCTCTGATTGTTTCGTGATTACATGCAGGTTGATCTGCATCGTCTGTTGCAAACTCAAACCTGAATACAAATGCATCGTCTTTTTGTTCCATCATAGTTATTCTACGATTTTGAAACCTTGCGATTGATCCATTTTTATGGACGGTCATTGTTCTTCTTTTACTCATATATATTTGTGTTAAATATTACTTCATCTGGTCCCATCTCTTTTTTAATCTTTGCGATTAAGTTATCGAGGGTAACCTTTCCTTTCGGATGTTTCCTTACATCTTCGATACGATGTTTGTTTTTGAATCCAATGTAACGATAGGTTGATGCATTGGACTTTCCGTATACAATCTTTGTCTCACAAAGTTTATGGATCTTTTTCATTTCCTTATCCAATAACTTTTGCACAACTAAATCATCAATAATACTCTCCAATGATTGCTCAAAGTCATGTACCTCTTCACCAAATGTGTATTGTAATTTTGGTAATCCTTTACAATAAAGTTCTGCTCGGATTACTAACTCATTCATCTTTGGATAGGCACTATAATAAGTACACCCACCACGTCCATCATTCTTTGAGAACGCACACTTCTTTCCATCTATGAACACATCTGCTACAAAGAATGTAGTCTCCTCACTTGCAAGTTCACTTGACTTGAAATTTTTTAACTCTATTTTCATACCTTTTCTTTTTTACTTGGTTTATAACTATTTATTATTCTATTATGTATTCTTTCCTACTAATTTTAATCCTTGTAGCAGTGTTAAAATTAATCATTCTCCAATTTAAATTCGCCATATCATAGACGGATCTCATTCCATAGTCACTTGGAGTGTACTTCATACCTTGACCATTCACACCAATTTTAACACCAGTACGAGCTGTCATTCTTCTTTGTGACTTATCTTTCTTTAAGAAAGTAATCGTGAAGAATTTACCTTTGCTAGAATTTACTAACTCAATAGCTTTGTTTCTTGTAATCGTTTCGATTAATTTCATACCCAATTTAATTTTTCGATTAATAAATTGATATCATCTGTCTCTGAATTAAACTCTAGGACATCTGTATCCTCTTCTTCTTGTTTGATTGGGTCGTGCACTCTTACCATTAAGATAAGTTTTTCTTCCATTGTAAGGCTGTACATATCAATGATAAACATACCATTGTAGTCATTACCTTTGATAGGAAGGATATCAGCAGCACCCCAATCGGCATTCCTGCCTGTTATAAACTTAAGCCCCAGTGCATTCTCCAGGGCTTTTTTGTTTTCATCATGTGTCATTAATCCCATACTCTTGTTACTTGTCCACTGAATGGATTAAACTCTACTTGCTCTCCTTGTTGCCATAGACCTTTCTCAAGGACTAGTGTATGATGTTCACCTTTCACACCATTTTTCGTTTCGTGTCGTAACTCACAACTTTCTTGGCAAACTATTTTACCATCTTTCTCAGTGAACCTTCCATACAATGTATGTTGATGTCCACCATTTCCTACAATGAATACTTGACTTTTCATGACTCAAATTTTAATAGATTAATATACTCTTCTTTTGATATGTGTCTTACCATATCTTTGCGATAGTCTTCGTTCTTTGTTTTTACGAATACACAATCACCTTGTCTAACGATATACTCAATTTCCTCTGTTGGTACATCTGTCTTGATGGTCCAGGCGATACATTCGATTGCATCTACTGTTTCATTTCCGTCTTTAAACTTCCACTCAGATTTTTTATTTGCTCTCAATACTGATGAAATATCTACCCATATAATGTACTCACGATCTGTTGATGTATCTCTACATTTAACATAGTATTCGTCTCGGACGTTCCATTTACCTTCTCCGAATAATTTTTTGCCGGATACTTTGTATAGTTCGTAGGTATCTTGGTAGTTGATAGTAGTCAGCATTCCATCAATTACACAATCTGTTGTCTTGTTTAGGATTTCTTTAGATACAAGTACCGGCTCGATTTCATTCAGTAACCTTTCCGTTCCAAAGTGTAAGATTGCTATACGTCTTTGCTCAATGTTAGATAACATAGCAATATCTTTGAACGTCAGTGTATCTTCTTGGTTAATATCTAAACCCTCAATTTGTATGCTTCCTGCGATACAAATTTTAAGTCCCATTTCATAATCGAATGGGACATTATTAATAATTATTTCCATTATTCTTGAACGTATTTGTAATATTGATTTGTAACTGTTAATTTTAATTTGTTGTGGTCATTACAGAACTCTGCTATAAAGTCAAAGTAATCTGAAACCTCTTCGTTAATGTCAGGTGTAGTATTTTCTGCTACAATCACAACTTTGTCGAATATACTTTGCTCTATCGCTTTTAATTCATCGGTTAGAATAAAGTTTTTGCTGTAATCAATAGCAGGTGCATCATCTCCTGTACCTTGTATTTGTAGCATATAGTTTTTAGCGAAGTTTGTTTGCTCTTCGTTTAAGTCTATGTATACTTCTGTATCTACATTTTCATTCCATTCAGACTCTGAATACTTTGCAAACTCAAAGTCATCCTCTTCATCATTCAAAGCAATTTCAACTGTACCTGACTCACCCATATAGTGACCATCTGAATTTACATAGAACTCTACACGTTTGAATGTTTCATCCTCTAACTCTTGTTCAAGTTCAAACTTACTTGTTATTTCATTATGATCTTCATCGAAGTATTCATAATTCCAATCGTACATACTATCTCCACCACAAGAGAAAGTCATTATTGCTTTGTTAATACCTGCTTCTTTCCAGGCTTTTACCATTGTTTCCATATTAATTGTTTGTTAGTTTACTGATTAAGTTTGTTGCTAACTCCGTAGCTGTAGGGTTTTGGATATCCTTTACCCCATTGTTCATCCATGGTTGAATTTCCATGTGTTTAAGATAATCCTGTGCAGTAGGTACAAACTTCATACGGAAGTCTTCTGCTACGTGTAGCATAGCAATATCAATCGTATCAACTGACTTGCCATCACTATTCGTAATGTTGTACCCAAATATCTTTGGGATTATCTTGTAACAAAACCATACGTTATGTGTAAGCATACGTGATGTGTTATTGTTCATCGTTTCTTTAGGGCTATCCAACAACTCATGTATTGCTAAATAGTCTTCTATTGTGCCACCCCAACGCTTAACGCTAGACTTGGCATGTATCTCTGGATTTGCCATTACTTTGAAATTAATTTATAATCACCATACCCTACCTCAAAAGCGATAGAGTCATGTTTTCTAACTGCTGTGCCATATGTACCTTTCCACATATGATTCATTCTAATTACTCCACCTATTATCCATAGGTCAGACCCTTGTTCTGGTGGATTTTCATTTAAGAATTTTTCGTAATCTTTCTTGCTTACATTTGCCATTACAATTCAATTTTAGTTATTTCATACTCTATCCATTCATCAATGTTACCGAGGGCTTCCTCTACTATTTCTTTTGGTGCACCGGAATTCTCCATTATACCATTGTCTATATCTGTACCAAAGAATCCGTAGCAAGTGTCATAGAACTCCCATTCAGCCTCTTCTTCTGCATTGTCATGATTACCTGCATCGAACTCATCTTTGGGTATCTTAACTATTGGCTCACACTTTTCTACATTGAAAAAGTATACATCACCCCTAATGTATTGGTCGTATACTTCTACCTCACCCAACAAAACTTTCTCAGCTTTTTCGCGGAGGGTTTTTGTTATCTTCTTTCCTCCATACCCATTAAGGATATCCTCTCTCGTAGCATATATGAAACCAACTTGACCACTATCCCAAGGACAAGAAAATCCAGTAGTATTCATAGTAATACCACTATGGTCGTATAGGTACAAAGGAAGTATAACTTCTGCCTTATATTCTTTGATTATGTACGCTTCCATTTCGTCCCACGAACAGAACATATTACTACTAAGGCTATGATTGTCTCCTAAACTGTAATTTCTATTGAAACAAACCATCTTACCAAGGTTATCCCATTCACGTGGATCATTAAACTCACCGTCATCTTGACCTACTCTAATTCTAAACTTGTTCATCCTCTTTATTTTTTATCAATTAATAATACACCACAAGCCAAACATCCGAACCCTACGAACGATGCTAGACTAAACTTCATGCTGTCATTTGTTTCTGCAATTAAAAAACAAATAATACTTATAACCATACCGATAATAGCGACAATGGCTAGGAATATAAACTCTTTTTTCATAGCTTTTTTTTGATAGTAGTTAATATCCTATTGTTTTTAACTCCTCTGAAAAACTTAACAAGTGGCTAAACTCTTCATCGTAAATATTATTAAATAAATCTTGTGCTTCCTCGGTATACATTAATACCTCTGCACTCTCGTCTTCGTATATTTTTCCTACGAATAGACCTAGTTCTTTTTCGTTAACCAAACGATCGTGTGCTCTTTCTGCTGAGTACTCCACAATTAAATTCATTACGTCCATACTACTTTTCTATTTCAACTTTTATTGCTAACAATATAGTAAGCATTACTGCCAATACTTGGAAGACAATACCCATTACACTGTACTCACTTAACTTGATTGTAAAAACGTTACCGAGGGTCATTGCTCCCTCGATAAACATTAAGAATATTAACCCAACAACTATGTTGAGAGAATAATTTATAAACTTTTTCATAACTTTTTATTTTATTATTATACTGCCTACTTCATGCATGTTCTTTACATTAATTCTATGACAACCTATCACTAGGTGTCCATTAAGTGAGCTCACTCTATAACTACCGATGCGCTCACCTGCTATATCTACACCTGCCTTAATCATTTTATATAGGTTACGAGCATCTTCGATATCTATCTTAACAGATTGTGTTGTCTCGATAAACATTCCATCTAAAGATACTCTTAGATAGTCTTCTTTGATATCATTACCATACAGTCTATCTACCTCATAAGAAAAGAACTTGATTAACTTTTCTTCATGAGCTTTTTTAGCTTTTTCTCTTTCCTTTATACCTCTCTCTTTAGCTTGTTCAAGGTACTTACCTTCGTCCTTTTTAAGTGCAGAGTAAACCTTTTTTATAGACTTAAATTCATCGCTCTTAATGGTATTTACTTTCTTGAACTCTTTTAAGTGAGCCTCTAAGGTCTCAAAAGAATTTATGATTTCTGTTACATACTTCTCTGGTTTTCTAGCGTTTTTTAATTTATCTGCATTATCTTTTATACGGTGTGATACTAAATTGATATCAATATCAGTCATAAACAATTGTCTATACTGACGTGTCGCACTTCGTAACATTCCGATATGTCTCCCAGTAGACGAACTGTATCCTCCATCATTAATGATAATAGTTTTATCATCAATGAACTGACCCAATAAGTAATGATACCCATAAGAGTATATTTTATCCCCATAAAAGAATACACTTGCTGCACTCCCCTCACTTTGTGATCTCTGTGCATACACGTGCATCACATCACTTAAACTTCCAAAAACTTTTCTCATGACTTTTTATTTTTTAAATTAAATTATACAAAACTCTTCGTGCTTCAAAGTAAGCAACAACTTCTTTGATATACTTTTTGTAGTATGGTTGATTATCCATACACCACTTTCTTAACTCTAGTTTGTTCTCAAACTTTTTGTTATGCGATTGACCACGCATAATCATTTCAAACATTGGGGCAAGTTCATCTATAAAATCTTGAACTGTCCACCCCTCCCATACGTGCCTATTCATATCCATATCAATTCAAATAAAAGTTAAACTCATTTGTCATACACCATAATTGCCCCATTGGTGTAGTTACCACAGTCCATCTGCCTGTGTGTAAAATTAATCCTCTGTCCATGACTATTCAATTTAATTATTAATAAAAACTTCTGAGTAAAAACTCTTTATCTTCGTGTGTCGATACTCTAAAACTATCGGCAAGGATTTCTTTTGCCAAATTAGACATACGCTCACACGCTTGTTTATATGCTTCCTCTTTCGTAACTGCATACTCACTATTCCAACCACCACCTTTAAAATTGAACAACCACTCAACTCTTTTGAACGATTCAATTTCCATTTCCTTTGTTAACTTTCTCATAACTTATTGTTTTTTAAATTGATGTTTGAAATATCCTCCATCATTTTGATTATTACTATTCTCTAACCACTTCACGAATAAAAAATCATCCGTAACTCCTGTAACTACTGCCGTAGCACCTCGTTTTGCACTATATGTGTTGTTGTCTATTTTCCAAACAACTATATCCCCTACTTTCATATCAAAATCTCATTGGTTCTTCTACAAATATTCTAAACTCCCCATACTTTAACTCTAAAAAGTTTAAACACAAGGCAAGAGTCTTAAACCTATTTCCATTGGTCCAGTACAATGCACCATCAATTTCATCTTCCAGTAGATCAAACCCACACTCAAACTCCCAATACTTTCCATTGAAAGTTCTTATTACATACAATGCAGGCACTCTTCCACCTACACTCTGAGGATTGAACATTATATCCCCACCTGCATAGACAATATGCTCACCAATGTATAACATATCGTTATCAAGGGTAATATTATTATTTCTGAATCCACTGCTCATTAAGTGGTAGCCCTCAGTAACTGCGTACATTTCGTCATACATCTCTTCGTTGTAACGGGAAGTTTCAAACACATCGTTACCATTCTTTGTTTTAATAATCATATCCTTTGATTTAAGACACTTTTACACCTTGATTGGTATATTCGTATCGATTAACAATAAAAACTCTCTAAATTAGGTCTAATGCCCACGCCACAAATGTTGATAGTATGCCACAACACAATCCTACCATTAATACATACGGATCTGCGTACCACGTACCAATCGCTAACAAAAATGCACTCAATAACAATATTGAATACACTATTAAATTCTTTGTAAATTCTTTCATAACAATTTTATTAAAAATTCGGCAAAGGTTTTAGGATACCTCACGCCCATTAATAACTGCACTCCCATAATTATAAACTATGGAATCTAACTCTTGACCACGCAACACATCATACCCATCACGCATAGGTATAGCATTCTTTTCATTACATACTCCACATAGATGAATGAATGCTTTATCATTAAGCACAACTTTCCATCTTTTAAGATGTTCTTGTTGTACTGCTACACCATCTTCTACACTAAACACTCTTTCCTTTTCCATAACTCAATTCTTTAATTCGGTTAACACACTCAATACACTACGACACAATAACCCATTAACGATATACTGGTCCTCGTCACTCCATGGCAAGAAGATCTTCCACTTACCATCAATAGAATGCACTACTCCCCCCTCATTTACAGAGGGAAAGAATAGAGTACCTGTTTCATCACTACGTTTGTTAAGGAACGAACATACCTTATGCTCGTCTCTTTCTTTGATTGATATTATCATAACTAATTGTTTTTAAAGAATGTTTCTTCATCTTCCTTGTAATCCCTTAACTCCACCTCAATAGAATCTATAATTTCTTTTTTGGTAACGTAATCCATTACCTTGCCATCTTCATACCACACGGTATAAACTTTATGGTTATTAACCTTTCCAGCAGGTGTAATCGTTCCGTTGATTAACCACCACACAAATATAAATTTACTCATACCTAAAGATACTAAATATAAAAACCCACTCACAATAATTAACATACATTAACTATTATAAGCAGGTTTTTTGATTAACATTAACTTAACGAACTGAATCGTTGTGGGGGGATTTATACCACCCTCATTCTACGAACTACTTAACAAAAGTGCATACAATCACTTTCTTTTTAGACAAAACCTCATCAATTTCTTTACTAATTACCCTACGATCTTCGTATCTCTCAACAAAGATTATACGTCCATCGGTACTACGAGCACCTACTACTCTACCCTCTATCACTATTGCATCTTCCTGCATAATGTTTATTACTATTTGTGGTTTGATTACCACGTTCACCTCATACTTGCTAACAAACTCTGCTTTGTTAATTCTTTTTCTTTTACCCATGACTTTATATTTAGATTATTAATTACTTTTATTGGATATAGTAATCCTTTTGCCGATTTCGACGAATCGTACATATCTATCGACGAATTTTATACAACCCCCCTATTTAAGGATACAATTATACAATATCTGTCGACGAATGGTTTTTAATTTAGATGAATTTAATTGATTTGATTAACGATTTATCGGTATTGAGTGCTTTATACACCTGC
>Ga0209596_1000055_pt1 | contig 98060 bp, 148 predicted proteins | sample M_130807_MF_Meta_FD_187314 | JGI IMG/M metagenome (GOLD analysis project Ga0209596, IMG submission 187314) | Freshwater microbial communities from Lake Montjoie, Canada to study carbon cycling - M_130807_MF_MetaG (SPAdes) (version 2) | ecosystem: Environmental > Aquatic > Freshwater > Lake...
AAACTTTTTACCATCACCTCGTGGTTTTGGTGCAGCATCTGCGTTCATGTCTGCTTCCCACTTGTCACCAACAGCATCCATGTCTGCTTTGTTTTGGGCTTTTTCTTCTGGTGACATTTTGTCCTCAACGTCAGCAAGGGCAGGATACTTGTCTCGGAAACCATCTTTCTTTTCTGGTTTCTTGGTAAAACGATTAAGGTCCACGGTGTTGCCCGAACTATCGGAGCGAGGAACTTGCTTAGGAACATTAGTACCCTTACCAGCAAGTGCGCTGTCATCAAGCGTTACAGAAGTACTTGCTTGTACTTCTCCACCTTTTGGAATACCACCATCGTCATTCACTACTTTTCCTGTTGTATTTTTTGGAGCAGGAGTGTTCTTGTTTGCACCTGGCTTCTTGCTTTTAGGCTTTGCCTTTTCTTTTTCAGCAGTCTCGTTCATGCGCTCTACTGCGGCATCAGTTGCGTTCTTTTTCTTAGGTGTTGGCTTCTTAGCCTCTGGCTTTGCTGCTTCTTCTTTTTTAGCAGCAGGCTTCTTAGAATCTTTTTTAGTTGCCACGGTGTCTTCTCCTGATTTAAGTAGGGGTGATGTACGCCATGCACCGTCTGTAATTAATTTCTGTTTACGTGCGTCATTGGACTCCATTGCCTCTGACTTACTAGCCTTTTCACGCTTTTCTTTTTGGTTAGCAAGTCTGCGACCTTTGAGCCCCGATGCTTGGTCTTCCGCACTTACCGCTTTACGGGCAGCAGTAGCAGCCTCACGAAGTTCTTTTTCTTCTTCTGGCAATTTATATTCACCAGCAAGAGGTCCAGAAACTATCTCAGCACGACCACCACGACCACCTTTTGAGTAGTAATTCTTATCTTTTTTAGAAGCCATGATTATCTCCAACTAGGGCGAAGCGATTGCAAGGATGCACGGCGCTCTGCGTCAATATAATCTTGGTTAGGTTGGTCCATAACACGAGGAATACCTTTAGGTCCAACTTTACCGTCATTCGTCAATTGTACAGGAACTGCGCCTGGTGGTGCGAACTTCTTACCTTTGGACTCATAAGCAATACCAGTCCACAAATTGAACTCATCGGGCCACATGTAATCACCTGGATTTATGCGCTCACCTTTGTGTACTCCACGTGAGTATTGACGAGCGTTCATTCGGCTCAATGAGCCAAGAATTTTGTCCTGTCTGCGATTAGACGACATCGTGCCAAGGTATCCGTCTGGATACTGTGTGTCTGAGATAGTTCTATAACCAGCAAGTTGATAGTCCTTGTTGTTACGGAAAACAGGGGCAGGACCAAACTGCGACTGCGAAGCAGAACCTGGAGGGTCGGAAGGACTATTCCAGTTAGCAAATGATGTCTGGGAAGAACCAGCCATTAGCCATTACCAGCCATACCTGCGTTCATACCCGTGAGAAAGCCACCTTGTGCGCCAGCCACAGACGTAATTGGGCGTGGTTTAGCCTTCTTAGTTACTTTCTTCTTCTTTTTAGCAGCCACTAGTTATACCAACCGTTCCTGTATCTCTCGTCACGCTCTTCTTTTGGCGGCATTGGTTTTTCTTTTTTAGGGGCAGGCTTTGTTTTATTTGGTGCAGACTGTGGTTTTGGAGGGTAACTGTTGTAGTCATCCCTCTTCTTCTGCGGAGGACCGTGTGGGTCTTTGTTTGGGTCGTTTGGACCACCAGGACCACCAGGACCACCAGCGCCAGCAATCTTCTTTTTAGGTGGTTTTTGTCCACCAGCACCACCACCTGTGCTTGTTTGTGGGGCAGGTGGGTAAAACTTTTCGTTTATTTCACGAACACCTACTTTGCGAGCAGGGTCGTGACGAGTATCTAGTCCTTTAGGCATGGTTACTTCCTATCTTGCTTAACTTTAACTTTTACACCACTCTTTTTACGAGAAACGCCAACATCAAAACCAGCACCGTCATAGGTAACTGTTCCGTAGAGAGGGTTGCCACCAGCAGATTTGCTTGTGTCTCGCTTATATGAAAACTTTCCAAATTGGAATTCGTTCATAACTAACTCCAGCGTTGCTCAAGCCATACTTTGATTTTGCCTGCACCAGTTGGGCGTGGAGGGCGCATAAGAGCAGGACTACCTTCGCCATTTGGGATAAAGCGCTCAGATGATGGGTTATGCATAGTGTCTACTTGCTTGCGGTTTGCACGACCACCATAGGCTGGGTCGCTATTGCTCTTAGAAGATTTGCGAATGTAACCCATCAGGCATATCCTTCTTTCTCCATTTTTACACGTGCTGAGTTTTGAGCATAGCGGTATGCCTGCTCACCTTTAGCACCACCTTCAAGATATGCTTTTTCGCTACCAGATGGTTGTTCTGCAAAGGGTCCAGTTTGGCTACCAGCAATTCGCTGATTCTGACTCTTTCGCTTTGTTTCTTCATCTTTAGCAACTTTAAAAGAACCACCTGCTGCACGTGATTCAGCCATTACTTTAGGGCTGTTTACGTTCTTCAAAGCCTTTGCAGACTTCTTCTTGTCTTTAAGAATTGCTTTACCTTCAGGAGATGAAGGCTCATGGTACGTGGTGTATTCAGCACCAATTTTAATTGGTGCTGGTTTTGTTCCTGGTGTACGGTATCCAGGACCATAACCTTCTTTTTGAGGAGTAGCATCACGCTTTGCTCGCCGTGCAGTCATTGCCTGTGTGGTGTTTTCACTATCATCACGAACCGTGTGGGTGTCTGGCTTTGCACCAACTCGTGGCTTATGTTGACCACTGTTTGCAAACGGGGTGATACTGTTCACCTTGTCACGATTAAACCAGCCCATTATTTACCTCACTACGGGTTTGAAGGATATAGCGGAGATGTTCTCACCGTTCTCTCCAATAATATCATCAAAGCCGATGATGAAACAGAGGTCAATTCCACGTGGGGCAACAAAGCCTCGTGCAATTGCTGAGGCTTTAGCACCTTGGTTTACAGCGCTTGCGCCAATGGCACGAATCTTAGGAAAGTGACCAGCCACGATTGAACGGGCGAGAATAGAACCCACGCTTTGGGGGTTACTTGAGCCTGATACTTTCAGGACATCTTCAACTTTTGTATTCAGTTCTTGGGACATATTGACTCCTAGTTAGGTAAACAGTTGTCCCAATAATATCATTTATGCGTAACCAGCATCCTTGAGCAGTTTAAGCATGTCTTCTAACTGCATAATTGCGTAGGATTCACCGATTGCAGCAACACCTTTTCCAGGTCGTTTTACCACCAGCAGTGGGACTCCACGGGTCAATCTGGATGCCTGTTCAACCGTGGCGTTTAACCATTCGCTTAGTTTAAAAGACTTTTGGTTCTTGCATTGGATGGCAATCTCTTTAGAAGGGATGTTACGAGCCTGAACCACCCCATGAATATCTCCAGCATCGTTCTCCCCAGCAAGTGCGGTACGGCGAGCATTACAGAAATCTTGCTCCTTGAGGTAGTTGACAATCAAGGTTTCAAACGAAGTGCCTTTGGCTTTGTGCTTATTTCCCATAACCTAACTCCTCCATAACTCTTTTACCTTTTTCCGTAATAGCGTAAACACCGTTAGGGTGACCCACACTACTTAACCTAGTTTTTTTGGTGGAAAACAGAAAATCTGAAAGAGCCAAATCACTTACACAACGGCGATGTTCATACTTACTACCTTTTTCTTTCATGCCTGTGAGTTCCCCAACTTCATCTGCTGTCAAATCTTTGTGGTCATAAAAACAACATAAGACACGGTAATAAGAAGAACCTTCAATAATCGTTCCGATTACCTGTTTCTTTGTTTGCTTGTGGGCTACCCCACCTGAGTCAAGTAGGTTACGAAGACGAACAATCTCATCAGCCGCTTCTTTGCAATCTTCTTTCTTAGGGAAGTTGCCACGCAACCTTTCAACAAGGTCTTTCATTACGGGGTAAATCTATGTTGGCGAACTTCTTTACCTGACATACCAATACGGCGTGACAGTTCACGAGAAACTACCTGAGCACCACGTTCGCAACGGTCAAACACGGTGTCTACCAACTTACGGTAAGCACGTTTCTGTGTGTAGATTTCCAGGTGGTCTTGAATCTTTGGGTCAACATCACGCTTGGCTTTAGCCATAGTAACCAAGTCACCCTTAGTCTTGTTGCCCCACTGCTCAATCAATATGCTGGATTGTAGATATTCAAACTCGTTACGAGTGCGCTCTTCAGCAATCTCAGCCTGAACAAGTTGTGACTTAGCGTAGACCAACCAAGCCATGAAGTCGGTGTACAACTCCATCAAGTCATGGTCACCAATATCCCCGATGTTACGAGGAAGTTCAGGAAGTAAGCCGTTTGGTTTTTCTGGTAACGGAAAGTTTTTCTGGAATAGTTCCATCTCTGGATTCATCTTCTAATCTCCAACATGTTTTCTTATAAGGACAAAACTTACAACCATTGCATGTAGGTTCTTCTGCCCACATTGGTCGCATTGGGGGAACATCTCCCTCTAATGCTGTCATAAGACGCTTGCAGTTGTCAAGCATTGGTTGCACTAATTCTGGAGTAAACCCAACTACAAACTCTTTAACTTCTTGGGTAGGTTTCCACTCATACAAGAATGTCATCTGGTGGATGCCAGTGCAGTACATGTATAGCAAACCTTGTTTGATATGGCTTGGAAAAGGTTGGCGAACTTTCTTCCACATACCGTCAAGGGTTAATTCACCTTTTTGATATTGCTTGTAAAGGTCAATTGCTTCAAACCTAAGAGTACCCATACCAATTGATTTAATCTCAATAAGAGTACGGCCCTTCTTGTCATTGACAATACCGTCAGCATGACCAAGGATGTGATGCTCTTCGTTACTGATAGGAACTTCACGGTAAATAGGTTTAGGAGTGCCACATGACGGACATTTCTCTGGGCTTACTGCTTCCCACTTGTTGTTACAGATGTCGCTCTTGCACTGCCACAAACCTTCAAGAACACCTGCGTTGTTCAACCAGTCTTGCCACTTGGCATGAATGTAATGTCCCTCAGCAAACACGTTCAATCGTTGGAACGAAAAGTCTTCTGGGTCTTTAGGGTGTTTCTTAATTGTGTACCAGTTAGCCCGTGGACACCAGTCTCGCTTGGCTAGGTCACTGGGATGAATGTGGTCCGTATCCCGTGTTGACTCTTTAGCATCACGGTCTTTAAGAATCTGCATAGCCACCGTGGGGAGGATGCGACCATCCATAGTAAGCAACTTCTTGTAACTACTTATCTCACTCATGCTTAGTATCCCCAGACCAGGTTGTTACTCAAGTTAAAGAAAGGTGTCTTACCTTTATTACAACCATGTACTTTTTCCATGCGCTCGTTGTAATGCCTGTACGCTTCCAACGGGTCAATAAGCCTGTTCTTATGGTAATTGTCTGCAAGACGCAAGTTTTCAGCAATAGAAACAGGGTCAGTTTTTGCTAGAACTTTATCGCTACTTCTCATCAATCATCTCCAAGAAATCGTCTTCTGGTATAACTACGTAGCGTCTTCCACCAATGTCAAACTGCAATACTGGAAGCCTGCTCTCAATGATGGCTCGTTCTCGCAACTCAACAAGGTCAAGAGCCTTGATAGTTATTTGTGTTAATCCTGTCGTGAGTTTGTTTTCAATGAGGAAACTTTCCGCACGAACATCATTCTTGCGAAGCCAGCCAGCACCAGAGCGAGCATTACGGCTTCCCTTGTACGAATTAGCGGTTCGCTTCTCTTGTTTAACAGACGCTTTATTGATGTTCCTGCGGTCATCTGCTGGGTCCTTTCCTATAATCCTCAACGTGCAACACCATAATGTGCTTCAACCTTTGCAATCAAATCTTTCTGCATATCAAGGTCTTCACGGAATGCATCAAGCATCTTTTCTTTACCTTGCCAACGACCTTCACCAAATGAGTAGTAAGCGCCAGCACGAGTAATGATGTCAATGGCAATACCAATGTTCAACATGTCCTTAAGGGTGTCATAGTCACCCTTCTCAAACCCTTGTGTCTGGGCAAAATAGAAATCAATGACAGCGCTTTGGTTAGGGCGATACGTTTTGTTCTTAAGGGTACGAGCCTTAATGGTCTGCCCAACTACTTCGTCTTTGTCTTTCAACCACTCGTCACGCTTTACTTCAACACGACAAAAGTATGCAAAGTTCTTTGCCAAGCCACCTGGGGTAGTGCGTGGGTCACCCCACATCACACCAATCTTTTGTCTCCATTGATTAATCATCAGACCAGTACAAACACGTTCTTCTGTAATAAGCGAACGCTTCTGAGCCTCTGACGACTTACGAAAGAACTTAGATGTAAGACGAGCACCAAGACCTACGGTGAACTCTTCCATTGTCTTTTCAGATTCATCACCAGGAACAAGTGCAGGCAGTGAGTCAATAACAATCATGTCAGCAGCACGATTAGACATAACATTAATTACAAGGTTGTAAGCATGCTCCATGATGTTGGTTTCAACAATCCACAAACGCTCTAGGTCAACACCAATGGACTCTGCGTATTCAGGAACAAACTCTTCAGCAGCAACCCACAAACAAATAAAGTCTGGGTTCAATGCTTGGTTAGTTGCAATGGTTTTAAACGCAAGTGCAGTTTTACCAGATGATTCTTCACCAATGATTTCACTCCATTGGTTTACAGGCCAGCCACCACCAAGCATCAAGTCATAAGACAAAATGCCTGTAGAAATGCGGTCTAATTTGCCACGGGTTTCACTACCCTTAACAATTGTTCCTGCACCGTATTGTTTGTTGACCGAATTAATGATTGAAGACAGACTGTCCCAATTGTTTTCCACTTGTGCTCCTATACCCAGTTAGATTGTTCGCCTTGATCGTAAAGTGAATTCCACCCACACTCAAAGCATCTCGGTGCTGGAACCTTACCACCTGCAGATGCATTTGAGCGACTAAATACATTATTACTTCTACATCTTGGACAAGTTTGATTACCATCTACACGATGTGCTTCTCCACCCTTCCATGAGCGAATAGCACTACCCATGTCAGTTTGTCCGTTAGGGTCGGAGTTCTGGGCAATATTAGTTTGATGTTGCAAAGGCGATTGCATTACACGTTCTTGCGCCTGTTGTTGTAACGCTGGAAGTACCACACGCTCCGTAGGTAATGACCTACGTTCTTCTTGAGGTGCGTTGTTTAACTTTCTATCCCACCAATTACTCATTGTTGTTCCTTATTCTGCGGCTGATATTAACGCAATAACCTGATTTTCTAACATCTTTTGTACAAGAGCCATACCAAATGCTACTAGGACTCCCTTGGAGCCTTCAATCATAGCAGGGGGTGGTAGTTCTTCCTCATCCATTGTCTTAGATAAAACTTCAGTAAACCAATCTACTGATTGTTCTATTTCATCATAGACACCAAAGTCGTGAAGCAAGTCCCACTGGTCATCAATTAGTTGTTCTTCTAGTTCCTGCACTTCTTGTGATGGTGGGGTCATCCCCACGCTTTGTGCAATCTGTTGCCCACCAGGGAAAGAAAGCATTAGGCAAAAGTTTCTTTTCTCTGCAAGGTTATTCATTTTCCTTTTGCCTCCGACCAATTAGTTGCTGCATGACAGGACACCTTAAGTGTGACTCCCATAATACTCCTATCGTGACCCATTGCAGTAACTAGGGTGGACATTGCAGAGTTTTCGTCTTCTTCTGGGGCAATAGCAACAAGTTCGTCATGGACCTGAACCAACATTCTGGCATTAGTACCTACAAAAGCGGTGCTCACATCAATCATGGCCTGCTTGCAGATGTCTGCGGCACTTCCTTGAATGATGGCGTTGATGGCTTGACGCTGTGCTCGTGATTGTGTGAACGAATCTTTTGACAGAAGTTCTGGCAATCTACGCCTGCGACCAGTCAGTGTCGTTACATACCCAACTCGTGCGGCTTTGGTAATAGCAACTTGCTTCCAACGTGTCAGTTCTGCAAAACTCTTATAGTAGTTATTCAGAATTTCCATAGCATGCTCATCGTCAATACCTGTAGTACGAGCAAGTTTTGCGTAACCACCACCGTATGCGGTAAGAAAGTTTACTCCCTTACCAATCTGCCGTTCTTCTGATGACACTTCGCCTACGGGTTTCTTAAATACAGCAGCCGCAGTTGCGGCGTGAATGTCCTCGTTGTTTCTAAAAATGCGAAGCAACTGCTGGTCTTGGCTAAACATAGCCATTACTCGGAGTTCAATCTGGTCATAGTCAGCCACAAGCATTGTGTACCCATCTGGTGGAACAAACAAACTACGAATAGTTGAATCTCGTGGGATGTTCTGCAGGTTCGGGTTAGACGAAGACAAGCGACCAGTTGCGGCTCGGTGCAAGTTAAAAGACGGATGTAACTTACCGTTGTTCAACTTGGGGATAAGACCTTCAACATATGTTGACTTCATCTTTTGGATTTCTGCATAGTTCAACAACAACGGAATAAGAGGGTGCTTATCTTTCAATTTACCTAAAGCCTCGTTATCCACAGACGGAGCGCCACTATTGGTTTTCTTACTTGGCTTAAGACCAAGCCCACCTGCTCGCTTACCTGTAAACAAGTAAGTCTGCTTATCCTTGTTGGAATCTGGGTTAAACCCAGCGTAAGAGTTATCAACAATGTCCAACAGACATTCCCGAATCTTATTGTCCAATTCTTTGCGGAGCAGTTTAAGAGAGGCTGTGTTTACTGTAATGCCTTCATCCTCCATCAACATAAGAACACGAAGCACTTCCATGTCTTGTTTGATAGCAGGCTGAAGTTCTTCATGCATGTTCAGTTTTGCTCGCAACTTTGAGTAGAGCATCCATGTCCAACGAGCATCTAAGTGAACGTACTTAGCCGCAGAACTAAATGGAACAGTGTTAATGACAGCACCAAGTTTTCCTTCTTTGGCGTAAGCGTTATGCCCTCCAAAGTTCTGGGCAATCAAGTTAGTCAATGAGAATGATTGAGAGTTCTCATCTTCCAGATGTTGGAGAATCATTGTGTCAACATATGGGCCTGGGGGTAACTCGCCGTAATACTTCCTAATAGAGCGAGCGTCAAACTTTACGTTGTGTCCTACCTTTGTAAGTTTGCTAAAGAAGATAGGGCGAAGTGCTTCAAACACCTCATACTTAGACAATTGCTGTGGTGGCTCTGAGTACACACCAGGAATCACATACTTGGCTTTAGCCATTGATTCCTTACCACTCACTGTTACCTTGCGATAACCAATTGGTGGAATAGTTGTACCGTCACCACGTTCTTCTGGGACAATAATCTCACCAAAAAGGTGACCCATTGGGATAGCCCAAGAGCGACCATAGGTGGCAATACCAATCCAAAAGACCTCATTGCGTAACGGGTCTAATGCCAAATCTTTGAGATAGCGCTGGCGAATTGCTTCTGTTGAAGAAGCGACAATTGAATCCGCAGGGTTCTTAAGCGTTGCGATGTGGTCTTTACACTCTTTTAAGAAAAGTGTATTGATATCATCATGGCGCTCAATTACCCCACGGGACTCAATGTCAAAGGCGAACTCCCCTGCCTCTGTAACTACTTCAACAAGTTCATGCAACTCTTCAACGGTATGAACCGTTTGTTGCATGAATCCTACTGAGCGTCAAGAATATCTGTTGCTACTTCCAACAGTTCTGTACGAGTAGGAATCTTGATGATGCTTGGGTCGTACGCACTGTTGACCAACACCTTCATGGTGTCTTCAGTGAATGCTGTAAGTTTCCACTCTTCAAGGTCACGTTCACGAACCATCTGCAAGATAGTTTGCGTCTGTGCTCCCTTGCCAGTCTTGGATACTGCCCAGTAATTCTTGGACAGAGGTCCCTGACGAGGGTCAAGGTGGAAGTTCTTCAGTTGGTCAATCAAGCGAACGCCAACTTCAAATGACTTAACGATTGCTTCTTCTTCATTGTTGAGTACAGCAATGTTGAAAGCAAACTTGGTGCTTGGGCGATTACCTGCATCGCACAGTGGGCAACCATTCGGGTCATCGTGCAAACAAACAAATGACTTCTGGCCTTGACGACCATCAATCCAGTGTGTTCGGAACGATGCATACGGCTCGTCTTCCAAGAACTTGATGACTTGTGTGTCTTCAGTTACCTTGAAGCGCTGTGCGTATGGTGAGGCTGCTTCTTGTACACGGTCTGCTGCACCCCAACCACTTTTAATGGTCTTGGTTGCAGTAGGCGCACTAACAGCCTCTGTTTTCTTCGGTGTAATTTCTTGCTCTTCGTCTTCGTAATCGTCATAATTTGACATGATGTACCTTGCTCTTTCAGTGTTGATTTGACCATTGTTCTTTTATGTGTTTTTTAAAGCCTACCCAATCTGCACCTTTTCCTCGTGGATTATTGAGTCCAAAGTGTTCAACTGAGTAGAGTAACAACTCTACCTGCTTTTTGCTATATAACCTACGCCCCTTCAAAGATTTTCCAGGAATTTGTTCTCCGTCTGGGGTAGCGGTTCTGAACGAAGGAGTAGGTATAAACCCACGTTCTTCCCACCTCCTGATGGTTCCTGGCTTCCTATCTAGGGCTTTAGCCACCTCACCTACGGTGTAGAAGGCTGTCTTCTCCCCACGAACCGTGTAATAGGTTGCGTGGAGAAAAACAAATGGGTCATCGTTAACTACTGGTTTACTACCTGACCTATTTTTAGGCGGCTTTTTACCAGGATAGTTAGGTAACTCCCCAAGGAAACTGTCTATGCCTTTAATGCCCAAGTCTCTTTCTCAACATAAAAGGTTTTGACTTTCTCTTGAATTGCTTCGTCATTCCAAGCAAGGCCAAGTAACTTGTCTTCACTAAGAACTTCAACAACTTCTCTCACTGTGTCCCAGTGACCATTCTCTTTAGCCCATGCTTCAGCAGCACTGGTGTTGAATGATTTAGAAATACGGCGCTCACGCTTGAGTTCCAAGTCACCAAGGTCAATCCAGATGTTTCCTTTTTCATCTGGCTTACCGTGAGCAACCAACATCTCTGTAAGTTCTGCTTTAAGAGCATCTGTTCTCTTTTGTGTTTGGTCAAGCATTGACTTGTGGTTTTTATAATCTTCAACCACTCGCCTTGTATGTGCTTCATTAAAGTCTGATGCTGGTGTTTCTCTTACAATCTTTGACATGTTATACCTCGCTGTTAGTTAAGAACGAAGACAGAGCGCCTAAGTTCAATTGAAAGTTTCCCTTACTATCGTAACCACCGTCAACAAAGGCTTTATTGATATTTCTTTTTTCTTGCAACATTTCGTACTGTCGCTCCTCAATACTGCCCTTCATAACGAATGACACGATATTAACGTGAGGAAACTCAGATGACAACCTAATAATTCGTGCTTCTCTCTGGTCTAGTTTTCCAGCGCTCCAAGGAAGGTCATACGAAATAAGGTAATTGGCAATTGGTAAGTCCACGCCATACCCACCAGCATCTGACGAAAGGAACAACCTGGTGTTTGGGTCTGTAGAAAACTGTTGCTTGGCTTTGTCTCTAGAGATGGTGTCCATACCGCCCATAAACAAAACGCTCTTAGTAGTGGCCTTTGTTGCTTCTTGGATAAGTCTCAAATTATTCTTAAAGAAAGAGAACAGTACAACTTTATTCTTAGGGTCTTCATTCAAAACATCTTCAATATACTGAAGTACCGCATCTAATTTGGGTGTGTTGAACTTGTCTGGAATCATTCCACGAGAAACAATGTCTGCTGAGTACCGACTACCTTCAGCAGTCTTATCATCTAAGAACAGTTGTGAAGAAATCTTTACTAACTGTGGGTTGTCACAGAACATGCGAAGAGTTGTGAGTTTGGACATGATGTCACCTTGTGCTTCTCCTGCACCACCATTACCGTAATAGTTAGCCCACAAGTCAAAACTGCGACCATGTTGTGTAACTGCTTTCTGAATTGATTGTAGTAACTCTTCAGCAATCATCTTGTACGTTGATGCACCTGCTGAGTCAAAAGGAACAGGTATGAAGTGATTAATTACTTGAGGAAGTTGGTCCTGGATATCTTCACGAGTTTTACGAACCATTACCTCCTGCATACTCTCATGGAGTGCTTTAAGGTTTCGGTATCTACTTGGCTTGCCAAAATGGTCACGGACAATAAAGGTTCGGTCAAACACCTCATACTTACCTAATACTGCTGGGTCAACAAACTCCATGATTGAAAACAATTCTTCTGGTCTGTTCTCAATAGGTTGACCAGTGAGTGCAAATCTGTAATGGTACTTTTTACCTAGGCGTTTAATTAACCTAGACCGTTTGGTCCGTGGTGTTTTAATCATGGTTGCTTCATCAACCACAATGGCATCAAACTTATGTTTTTCAAAATCTGCAAGGTCGTTAGCCAACGATTCGGGATTCACAATGACGTATTGAGAACTTAATGCCGTGCGCCATAACTTCTTACGAGCCGCAACAGTCCCATCAATAACAATAGAAGATGAGTCAGTAAACTTTTTAATTTCACGGTCCCATTGATACTTGAGAGAAGACGGAACAACAACAAGAACTTTGGTCACTTCTTTAGATTCCAGCAGTATCTCTATTGCTGAAATAGTGGTTACTGTTTTACCAGCACCCATTACAAGTGCAAGAAGCATCTGACCACGGTCAACCATCAAATCGGTTGCCTCTTCCTGAAACGGATATAACTTACCCTTAAACACTTAACCACCAGGGGAATACTGAGGAGTTTTTAAGTGCTGTAATAATTTCGTCTTGAGTCATGTCACCGATGTCTTTTGCGTTCGTGTGTGCGTAGTGGATATATTTTATACCATTCCTGAAGGCTGGGAGTTGCTCTTTAAGCCTTTTTGCAGACTCAATACCTGCATCATCATTATCCATAGCAATGATAAGGCTGTCTACGTGGTCAGAAAGAATTCTAATCTGCTCCTTACTTACCGCAGCCCCAAAGGTAGCCAGACCACGAACACCATTAGCAACGGTGTCAATACGGGCAACATCTAAAGGTGACTCAACAAGAACTGCAATCTTTTTATCCAACTTGTCAATACCAAACAATGTTGTAGATTTCTTAACCCCAATTGGGTAGTTGCGAACCTTTGATGGTTCTTTCTCTTGCCAGCCAAGCAACTCACCCATCGGTGAAACCATTGGCAAAATCCAAGCCTGTTTTTTATCGTCATACCTGATGCCGTACTTTCGTGCTGACTCTCGGTCAATTCCACGAGTCCACAACACACGGTCAGACGGGGCGGAGAAGGAACTAAAAACCTTCCAATCAACTACTGGCTTTAATACCTCAACTGGTTCGGTTGTAAGTCTTTCTAAACCAGTCTCAATAAGAAAGGTATGTACTGCAATAATACTGTCAGGTTCTCCTGTCAACTCTGAAACAAGAGTGGACAACGTACCTTTAGCACCGCACGAATAACAAATCCATAAGCCGCTACGTGCGTTCATAGACCATGACGGAGAATTATCTGCTTTGCCTGTGTGCTTCTCATGCACAGGGCAACATGCAGAAATCTCCTTTTCACCTACACGCTTTACCTTGACACCCAAACGGGACAAGACATCAGCAATGTCAGTAATACCAGTTGTCCCTGTCGCTGTCATCATCATCATCTTCTCCTACTTCTGTAAAGTCCATGTTGTTCCAGTCCCAGTTAATTCTGATTTCACCAGATGGGGCCGAACGTGCAATAACTACACGAATGATTCCTTGGTTCTCAATGTCTGGGTCAGACTCAACTGCAAGCACAAGGTCTGAGTCTTGGGCAAACGATGAGGTATAACCAATTGAGTCCACAGTAACTCGCCGTGACTTCTTGTTCCCTAACTTCCACGATAGTACCTGTGTAGTACCAACAACTGGAATGTCAGCATTCTGAGCAAGCCGTTTTAGCGAGCGAGTGATGTTAGTCAAGGCTTGCGGTGAACCCTTTGGTTCTCCTTGCTCATCATCCATTAGGTACACACCGTCAACAAACAAGATGTCTGGTTTGTACTCTTGAACTTTTGCCGCTAGTGAACTAACCGTGGTGAGCGATGAGGTGTCTTCAGTTATAATAAATGGGTGCATGTTCTTGCGTAGGCGCAAAGATTCACGAACCTTCTCAAACTCCTGGTCAGATAATGATGCACGAAGAATGTTGCTGTACGGAACCTTGGCAACGATTGCGTCATATCGTGCGGCTTGTTCCTCTGCGGACATTTCAAATGAAACAAAGAGTGGGCGCTTGCCATGAATGTGAGCAGCGTTAGCCATCATCAAGGTCATCAATGACTTACCCTTCTTTGCTTCACCAACGAATGTAATCAACTGTTGAGGGCGAAGACCTGAAGTAATCCTGTCAAGGCCGTTGATACCAGTAGGAATGCCACGCAATGCGTTTGGCATCTTTCGTAGTTCGTCATACTTTGCTATTCGTGCTTCCCAAGTTTCAATAAGGTTTACATCTCGTAAGCGAGCAACGTCTGCTCCAGCCTTTTGAACGCCAGCAGCAAGCAACTTAAATGCTTCGCCAGTGTCACCAGCGTTGAGCGCAGGCATTGCTGCTGACATTGCTTCAACAAGGTTGCGTTGCCTGTAAGCACCAAACACTTCGTCAACCAAAGCGCTGAATGGTTCTGTTGAAGCATTGATGATTTTTACATCACCAAACTCCATGTTGATGGCTCGTTCGCTAGGTACTGAACCATGTGTGCGCCAGTAGGTGATTAACCACGACCAGATTTGCCCCCACTCTTTAGTGAAGTGGTCAGCCTTTACGCCATGCTTAAGTGGGTAAGAAACATCTTGCTCACCGATTACTTTACTAACTAAGAGTTGTTCTGCACTAGCCATTGTTAGACCACGCAGTCTTTGATGAGACTACGGTTGCTCTAAGCCCAAGCAGTTTGTAATGTTCATACTCGGCAACATAAATCTGGTTAATACCACGATTGATGCTGAGGTCATAAGCAAGTTCTTTGATGTCTTGGTATGCAACCACGTTTGTTGAAATCCCCTTCTTGATTAACCACCTCTCAATCGCATCAGCGACTTGAGGTGGAAGCAGTGTATAAACCTCTGTACCTATTCCCAACCTGTTTACTGAATCACTCAACGATTTTATTGGAAGAGTGTTTGGTTGCCATAAACGTAGGTACGAGTCCCATTTCTCATTGCGTAAGTAAAACGATGCCTTAACTTTTGCAATGCCTTCTGGTGGCGATGCAAGCACACCCTCAAACATAGTTGCCTGAGAACGAGCAGTAAAGGAAGACAGGTCGTTACCTTGCATGTTGGCTAGTCCTGTAATCCTTTCCTTCAAACGGAATTTGTAAAGTTGAATCTTGAAGAATTGAAGACAACCTTGGTCCATACACTTTTGCTAAAGATGCAATCGTGTATTCGGAAGTAACGATAGTAATCAACTTCTGCTCGTAGCGACTATTCAACAATGATACAAGAGCGCTCTTAGTAAAGTCCGTTTTCTTTTCACCACCAAGACCGTCAAGCACCAAAATGTCATATACCGAGTTGAGATACTTAAGCATGTACTCATCGCCATACTCTTCTGGCAACTCTCCATCGTTACGAATCTCATCGTAAGATGCTTCAACAAACTTTTCAGTAGTAATAAAAAAACCACCAACTTGTTTAGTTGCTAACAACTCTGTCAGCATGGCAGAAGCAAGGTGAGTTTTTCCTGTTCCAGTTGTTCCGCACAGATACAAACCTTCTCCGTTTGTGCGGTTCTCATCAAAGTTCCCCATCCATCCCCGAATGGCTTTGGTTACACCCCAACTACCAACTTCTTCGTTGTAGTTCTCCAAAGTCTTATCTGCAAACCTACGAGGAATGTGTGCGTTTGATACACGCTCTTTTGGTTGACGGTTGCGCCAGTAGCGAGGACCATGCCAGTCAGTCATTAAGGTACTTCTCCAATCGTGGGTCAAAGTTCATCTGGTCTTGTGCGGTCTGTACTGTACCGCTACGAACACGTGCGAACAACCCACCTCTTCTAGCAGCGAATGCTTGCCAAGGAGTTTCTTGTTCTTTCAACGGTATGCGCTTAATGTCATCAGCAAACAAATCAATCATCTGGTAAATCTCTTCATGTGTTACCGAATTAGATAACATCTCTTTAAATATCTTCATCATGGCTGGTCCGTTAACGGGGGCGTTTAAAGTCATAGACGTTCCAGTAGTGCGGTCTTGTAAATACATAACTAACTTTTTGAGGCTTGGACCTTGTTGTGGTTCAACCTTCGGCTTATCTTCATCAGCGCCGATTACTTTGACATCCCAGTCATCGTTCTTCTTTTTCACTCCGACTCCAAGTTTTCAATCTGGCGCATCCATCTGGGGTCTTGAAGCATAAAAGTAGGAATTTTTCTATCCCTTCCTTTGGCCCCCTCTAGAGAGTGATTAGTCTCTATAGATTGGGTGTCGCTGGGGATACCCTCCGAGGGTGTCGCTGGGGACACTAGGGGGGTAGCGCTGGCGACACTACTAGGGGTATCGCTGGAGACACCCTCCCTGGACTTCGGGTTGTTAAAGTCCACGGTGTAAAGATTGGTTTTATTGTTCCCACCCTTAGCCCTGCGTATAGTCTTTCGCAGTACTCCAGCAGACTCAATACGTTTCATTGCACGTATGATTGTTGTCCTGCTAAGACCAGTCTTTTCAGCCAGATGGTCGTAAGACGTTGTGAACTGTTGATTTTCATTGTCCATGTACTTCAGAGCGTTTACCAATACGCATAAGGCGATTGGGTCATTTCCGATGTACTCCATGACCCAACTTGGAATTGGGATGAATGTTCCACTAAACTTTGCCATGTTTGAATTTCTCCTCTTTGTGTGTTAACATCTGATTATGAGAAGGACTTCCTCCTTCTTTGCCGACTCTGTTTTCCCCTTTCTACAGGGTCGGCTATATAGGATTGAGGGTGGCAGGGTTTCCTTCTTTGACCTGCCACTCTCTCCTATAAGTTTTTGACTTCCGCAGTCCCGTCTGAGTAGACTGTAATCTGCATTACAGGCTTTACAACGGTCAAAACCTTCTCCATGCGTGTGGTAGACACCACCTCTACTTTTGGCTCATCCTGGGGCTTCCTAGAGGCTTCTGAGGAGACATGGCTGGGGTCTACCGATAGTGGAGCAAGGCCGTTAGTCAGTTCAAGACAAGGCAATTTCCTGTCGTATGCCCCAAAGACCAGTTCCTTGGTCAGTTCTGTAGGTTCTCCAGTCTCGTCTGTGTCAAACAGGACAAGGACTTCAAGGGAGTTTTCTGCAATAGTTTGTGCTTGTACAAAAGCGTCTTCTACAAGATTCTCCATGTGGTACACAATCAGAGAAGCGTCAAGAACCGATGGGTGTACTTTACCTGTTGAGTACACAATGAACTTTTCATTGCGAGTAATAAGCCAGTCAAGTACTCGTGCCTGACCTGCGGTTGGTTTGCCTGTCCAGATGACATGGAAGCATGTTCCTTGTGTGTCATTCAGTCCAGTTTCAATTACGTTTGCGGAAGCGTTTCCTGTGCCACCAATGATGTATTCCATGTTGTTTCCTTATTTGATTGAGCGTTTATATGACATATCCCCCATTAAGGTGAGTAAGCGTAGCAGAGTGTGAACCATTCCAGCAAGTGTTGCTACTGCTAGACCTGACAGCCATCGGTCATCAAAAGGAACAATAAAGATTGTAATGTAAGACAACACTGTTCCTGCAAGTACTTTTACCCAGGGCATTACTTCTTTTGGTAAAAGCGATTCAATAATTTGTAACACTTTGTAAACGGCTAATGCACAGATGATGTAGTTCATGTTTTTCCTGGAATCCAATCGTAAACAATCTCATAGTCAATGTTTGTGTCAAGAAGCATGGTAACGGGTAACAGTTGCGGAATCAACTTTTCTATTGCAAGTTGTGTTTTACCTTTATTAGTTGAGTACGTAGAGTACGAAGCCCACCGTGCTCCACCCCACGCAATGTCAGAGAAGTTGTTCTGGTAAATAAACCCACCAAAGTCTGAATCACCATTAAAGAATGTTCCGTATGATTTAGGTTCAACCATCCACTGGTTTACTGTTACAGACGTACTAGCACTTAATCCGTAAATAAGAACTGGGTATGCCATAGCACTTGCACTATCTGGCATAAGAATTACTTGACGGTCCTCTGGCGCTATTTCAACAGGGATGAGGTTGTCTTCTTGTTCTGTTGTGGTCCAGTCTGACCAAGCGGCGGATGCTGACCAGTGCGCTCCCCATATAGAACCATTTCCAGTTACTTTAATAGAATTCCAATAACTAACGTCATTGTCAACAGGTACAGCAATTTTTGAAACAAGAGCAAATTGAGCAGAAGAAGAACCAGTATTAGTTACGACTAAACCATCACCAGCAGTTGACTGTGTACAAGATGCACTTGAAGAACTAAAATTCCATTTCTTAGTTCCAGATGTAACAATAAATTCTGAGTCAGCAATTAGGTTTACTCTTTCGGAATACACACGAAATGTGTATCGTGGAGAAGAATAGTTTTCAATAACTTCTACTTGACAACCAGTGATTGCAATTAAGTATTGTTTAATAGCAGCCAATGTTCCTTTTCGTTGACGGTAGTAACCAATGTCTTGGATTATTTGGCGAATACGAGAAATACCAATGTCGTCTGGTGTTACTTCTAAACCAAACATGGTTGAAAGCAATGTAAGTGACTGCGCCTCAGTTACGTTTGGGTCGTAATGTTGCATTACAGAATCAAATAGTGTTCTTGTTCTATTTAACTCAAAACCAAAGGTGCTTAAATACCTTTGTAATTGACCACGTTGTAATCCTTGTGGGTCATTATTGCGCCCAACCGTGTCATTCACACGGTGGTGAGAAGGTATGCGTGACCAAATTTGGTCTTCAGAACCATAATCATACGGAACAAGTTCTTGTAGATATGCAACACGCTCGTACCAATTAACTGCGCTAACACCTATCCCACCTTGATTCCAGTGTAAGAACATTGAATAGTATGCCCATTGCCCAGATGGTACATCCTGATGTTCAACTGAATATACGTTGTCATATGAGTATTGCGTTTTTATTACTGCTCCATCACGCACAGTTTCTGGAGGACCAGTTGGTGAATAAACAATAACAATGTCTGTAACTACAGAAGCATCACCTAAGTTTTCTTCTGCTGGTGTGAGTGTGAAGTTTGTCCATTCCAAGTGAACAGCAGAATAAGAGTTAGCAGTTGCTGTAAAGGTTGCAGTTACTGTAAGGTTTTCTGTAAGAAATACAATACCGTCAGCACGAATAGCAGAATCATTATCCGTTCGGATATATCCTTCTGGTACGTCAGTATTAACACCACGGACATATGAGCCAAATGGGTTTGAATCTGGGCTTAACTCTAGGTCAGCCCTTCGTAGTCTGAAGGATACTCTTGCCATGATTAAACGGTAATTCCTCCGCTAGAAGTAATAACAATGTTTTTTAACAAGAGAAGTGTTGCTTCTCCAGAACGGACTCCAGAAACAACAGGGTCGGAACCAACAACATCAATAACATCATCGGTTACCCCAGTTGTAAATTCTTGTACTGTTGTGTATTGCACACCATCTACAGCAAGGATTGTTTGATACAACTCTCCAAGTGTTATTGTTTGGTTAAAATCAACTTTGTCAAATGTAAACAAGTCTTTAACAGCAACAGCAACGTCACCTTCAACTGCATCACGAACGTAGTTTGGTAAAACGCTTAGTGTGAATTTAATAGAAACTTCGTCAAGTTCCACTTTTGGCATGACAACCATATTTACTCCAACCATACTTCGTGGGTCAAGGTATTCATAGATGTTGTCTCGCACTGCGTTATCTAACAAAAGTGGTCCAGTAGTTGGGTCAACCGAAACAGTTCCATCATAATCGTTAATGTTTCCTAATGCATAAATTTTTACTTGACTATTTCGTGCATACCCATCAGAAACTGATGCTGAAGCAACGCTTGCTGAATTATTGTTGTAGTACAAATTTGTTCCAGTACTTCCTGTTTTTACTACGTATGTTCCATTAAACGTGTCGTCAATGTTAAATACTGCAATTGTTTCTCCAACTGAAAAACCATGTGCTGATTCTGTAGTTAAATGTGCAACACTTGCTGACAACGCTTTATATGTAACACTTGCTTGTTTAGCAACAACATTGTTTAATACTGCTTTTGCTTTAACAACACCAGATACACGAAGCGATAAATCTTGATAGTCAGTCAAAGATACAGCACGGTCTTGTGACCTAAATGAAGAGGTAATGTTTTTACGAAGTATTTCAATACCTTCAGGATTTGCTCCACCAACGGCTTTACTTGAGTTTGGAATAATGACAATACCGTCATACCCAGCACCTTCACTTGGGTCTAGTGACTCAAAGTCTGTAATGGTATTTGCGGATACGTTTCCTTCAGCACCACGGGATGTTCTATACGTAACTGTTATTACTGAGTTAGTAGTTGGAACTTTTCCATTTGCATTGTTACCAAAGGTAAGAATTGTGTAATCGTCAGATGTGATACGAGTTGAATAAACAAGGTCTGTACTAGTTGCATCAATTAATCGTTCAATTTGAGAATAGGAAACAGATGAACCGTTAGTTCCTTCGTTTACCGTAACTGCTATTGATTTACCAACTACGTTTGGTTGGTTAAGAATTATTTGTTGGTTTGAACCATTTGCGCTGGTGTACGCCTCGGTATAGGTTTCTCCTTCAAGTAAAGTTACTCGGATATTTCCACCTGATTTTTCATAAGTAACGTAGTTAGGAACTGTTGTTCCAGTAACATTTATAGCAATTGGAGTTTGGTTTAAAAAGACAACATCAGAGTTGTCGTATGGGGACTTTCCAATAAACCTGGTATTTTTAGGAATAAGAACTGGGTTTTCATCTGTGCAAACAGAATCCGTTGGGTTAAGATAAATAACAGCAGTTGAGTTATTTACTCCCTGTGCTTTATAATCTAAAAGGCTTGATAAAGCCAAAACACTTGACCGTTGTGTGGCAGTTTCCAAGAATGCTTCTTGTGCAACCCTGTCAAGGTAGTAGTGCAGGGTATCTCCAAGATAAGCCCACAAGTCAACAAACACCATGCCGAAGTCTGTGGCCTCACGAGAAGTCCACTCAGGAATAGTTTCAGAAGCACGTGAAAGAAGGTCTTCACGAATAGACGCATAGTCTCTGTTGGTATAGTCAAATTTCATCATAATGGGGCATCCTCAGTTAACTGGAGTGGATTATCAATTGTATATGTAGCGGTCTTTACCATGTTTGTATATGGAAATTGGTAAGTAACCCTAATTCCAATGGTATTTGGAAGACCAGTTGAAATATCACCTTGAACTACTTCTCGCACATCTATGGAAATAATAGTCACTGATGGAACTAAAGTCCTTAATTCAGCAAGTGATTCCATTTTAAATTCTTCAAATATAAGTGGGTCAAAAGATTCAAAAAGAAGGCTGTGAGAGTTAGAACCAAACAGTTGATTCATGGGGCGCTGTCCTTGTTGGGATAGCAGGTACTCACCTATCTGTTGTTCAACATTAGTTTCAACATCAAGTACTGAGGCTGTTTTACCGTATTGGTTAATTTGAAATGGGTATTTAAGAATCATAAACAATCACCCTTGTGGATTTACATTAAGAATAAAAACATTAGTAAAAGATTCGTCATCAGCAGTGACAACTACTTGTTCTCCATTATCGGGCATAGGCCAAACACCACTAATCTTTTTTCTACCTATTTTAGAAATGGGTATAGATTTGTCGTTACCAAATTTAGTGGGTATACGAACTTTTATTTCACCAGTCTCTACGTTTGTGTACGAGACTATTGCCCTATAGATATTAGTAAACATAAGACATTTCCTTTTCGGTAACCCAACGTGCTTGATTAAGTACTGACCTTGGAGGTTTTTTGTATTGTGGTTCGTTAATTAGAGTTCCAGCAGCGTCAATTGTTGAATCTGTTTTAATACAAAGTTTTGTAATGTAGTGGTCGGTATTTATAGAATGTTCAATACTTTCAACAACCCAATAGCCATCAAATCTTGAATCATAATTTTTAACTAAAACTAAAGAACCAGGGGTTGGTGTAGACACACCAGAAACTGTTACCTCTGCGTAATAAGGAAAACTAGTTAAGTTGTACCCTTTCATCATTTGATTTAAATGTGCTTTTGATGGGGATTGCGTAGAAATATTATGTGTAAATCTATTCTTTACTTTTTTACCTAATCGTGTTCCTGAAAGACTAGAAGTATGGCTTGTAATAGTTTTTCCTTTTTTATCAAGAGTGTTAACGTCATAATGGTGACTGTTACCGTAAGGTGTTACATCTCCAAATGTTCCTTTAAATTCTAAAATACTTCCAGGTTTTCTATTTTTACCTGCAACATTTCCTGGTGATTCCAAATCAGTAATAGGTTGTTTATGAAAATATCCAGAAAATGGGTCATACACATTAATGTGTGAACTTGTTGCAGTTACCCGATACCCAAATTTGTTTGCTTCTGATACAAGTAATTCCCAATCAGATTGATTTTGTTGAGCAACCATTGGTATTACAAAATCATTGTTAGGCACTGAATATGAAAAGTTGTGTTTTCTTGCTAATGTTTTAACTAGTTTAGGTATTGTTACATTTTTATAAGCATTGTTACTTACTGATTTCATGTCGTAACTAGTACCCATGCATACAACTTTTGCTTCTTGAATTAGTGATTTGTTTACAGCACCCATTCTGCTATAAGCACCAGCATCCACATAGGCTACGTAACCATAAAATACTTTTTTATTTGCTTCATTATTTCCAAAAGAGATATGAACTGGAAGACCAACATAAGCCGTAATTGATGAAGCAGGAAAACCTGCATATGTAATTGTTGCTATGTCATGCTTATCTTCAGCGTAAGAAATATCAACTGCAACAATGCTTGAGTCACTTACGTTTCCACCATGAACAAGTACGTCAAGAATGACACCTTCGTTAAAAAAGTCTTTTCTAATCATTGCGGTATTCTTATTTCCATTCCAGGATAGAGGTCCAATGGAAATGAAATTTGTGGGTTTACATCAGCAATACGCCACCATTGTGAAGCATCACCAAACAGTTTGAATGCCATATTTTCAATTGTGTCTCCTGAAATGACTAGGTAACGAGAAACACGAACTGGGTCGGAATCTTTTCGTGTAGCAATAATTTTTCCATCTGTACCAACTTCGTTACTAACGGAATATCTAGATAACCCAGTAAGCATTACAAACCTACCTTTGCAAAGAACTCAACACCTGTTCCAGAAACGGGTGCTCCAGCACCTGTAGTTTGACGGTAGTCACCATTTCTCCAAGCCCTAAACCATTCTGATTGACCAGTTGTGTTTGATTGAGGTACAGGTGCAGGAGAACCTGCTTCAAATGTTTGTTTTAAGTTATGCCAATCATAAAAGTAGATACTTTGGTTTGGGTATGTGTCATCTATAATTCTCCAACGAATACCTAGTTCTACTGTAAATTTGTCTTCTTTAAATGGTTTAAAAAGTTCATTAGTAATTAGTTTTTCTCTTCCATCTAATTTGAATTCCCATTCAGTTAATTCCGCTTTTTGGTTTAGATACGTGTTAGACGCACCTGCTTTATTTGTATGCATAATGTCGCCGTTACCAAAATGTATTTCAGCAGTTGCTTCTGTGTTCTGTGCAGTAAATACCCACGGTTTAGTTGCTGTTCCATATAATGAAAAATCAGTACCTGGGTTTTGGTTAGGTGGAGCACCTTGTACATATTTAGTTGCACCATTGTATGAGTCAGTAACATTTGCTACATATGTTTTTCTTGGTATTGGCGAACCATCTGCTTTAACTAAATATGAATCCCAGTATATTTTTAATACACCATCCCAGTAAATAGTAAAGTTTTTACCTTGTTTTTTCCACTTGTTAAGCCAGTCTTCCCCGTTTGCTCCAATTCTTGTTTCTTCACCAATTGCAAATGACACAGTGTTTGTACTAAGTGTAAACAAGTTTTTAAAAGGAACACCAGGATTTTCTGGTGGTCCCTGAGTAGGATATCTAGCGGCATGGTTTATTGAAAATGTTTTGTCAAAGAAATTCTTCTTTTGTAAATCTGAGTCGTATTCTTCATATATGGCAAATTCTGGGGCATTCGTTCCTGGGGTTGTTTTTCCTGGTACGTTATTTTGTCCAACATCAATGTTTGGTAGTTGTGTAAGGAAAGTATTTTGCTGGGCAAATCCCATGTACAAAGCCTGCATTTGAATCATCACTGTTGCTTGGGTTGGAATCATCTCCGCAGAGAACTTGTTAAAAGTTACTTGTATTGATTGGATAAATCCTTCAACCATCATCCATTTAGTAAACAGGACACGAACAGGTGTTGGGGTAAGAAATGCTTTGTTACCAATATTCATTGAGTATGCGTCATACCTATTCTGGTCAATCTTTTTAGCGTCTGCACCAGTTGGGTTAGTTGGTGAGTTAGGAGAATCTTGAGAAAAACCCCATTCTTTTCCTTTAGAATCTAATTGATTATTTTGAATTGCATTATAAATATCTTTTGCAAGACCTTGACCAATGACATCATCCAAAATTAAAATGTCAGCAAGCACACCAAGGTGGGCAACCCAGGATGGGTCATATGGTTTTGAGGGGTCAAGGTAGTCAACAGTATTTGCTATTGGTTCTTTAAAATTTGCTTTCTTTAATGCCCCACTTCCATCTATGTACCTTTGCGAAGCAACTTCCGCTTCTCGGTTAAACAACAGTTCAAAAGCAAAACCAGCCTTACCAGGAATTGGTTGGGCTAGTTGCGAAGGGTCTTGGTTAAAAAAGAACTGCATGTCGCTTTCAGCAGTGACCATTCTTGTAATATTGTCAGGGTTAAATTGAAAGTTACATTTCATATTTTTAATTGTTGAACCAACTGATTTATTTCCAGAACTTGCTTGGTTGTTTTCTTTTTGGTAAAACTCTGTAAGCCTGCGAATGTACCCTCGTTCTATTTTTACTGATTTGTTATTTACCGCATCACGGTTTGTATTTCCTGGGTATATAAATTTAGGGTTTTGAATACCACCATTAGGAGTATTCCAAGATTTGTTTAAAGCACTATTAGGGTCGTAATCACTTGCACCTAGTAAGTCAGCGCCAGTACCAGCAGCAGCAACAGTGGTACCAAAACCACTTCTACCGTTAGCATCTGTTCGGTTACCATTTTGTTGTGCTTTTGCTTTTGCTTGGTTTTTAGTGTTTACTTTAATTATGGGCGTATTAACTTTTGCGTTTAAGGTTTGAAGCCGTGCTTGTGCTGCTTGCTTTTTTGCGTAAGCGTCAGCCAGTGCTTGTGCTTGTGGGCTATTTTCTCCAGCCATTACCTACTCCTCAATAGTTCTTTACGTAATTCTTTATCTAACATTTGAGCAATTTGGTTAGCCATTGCTCGTGCATCCTGAGTATTATTACCAGTAGAAGTAATATGGATAGTTGGTGAAATGGTTACATTTGTCCCACCACTAACAGTTACTTGTGTTCCTCCACGGGTAGGTGAACTAAAGTGTGGGTCACCACGATTAAGACCGAGTTCTGTTACTGCTGCTTGAGCCTTTGGCATCCAATCTGCAGTGTCCGCCATCGGTCCACCTTTTTTATTCCAGGGTTGGTAGTTTCCACCGCCGAATTCTAAACGTGCGGCTTTAATATTTGTTGCTGGGTCCCAAAGTTCTTCATCGTTAGAGATACCATAACGCTTTCTACGTGCAGTACCCATAGGGTTTGTTTCAGTATCAAGCATATTCATTTGAAAAAGACCATATGATTTATCTGGTGGTTTTCCATTAAATGTTCCAGGAATCCAATTAGATTCACGACCAGCAATAGCAAGCATGTTTACAAGGTCTTGTCCTTTAAACCCTCGCTTGTACATCATCTGAGCAATGGTTCGTGGGTCCATTGCTTTCATGCTCCTAGTTCCCTTTGGCTGAGGTGAAGAAGAAACACTGCTTTGAGAAACACCGTTTACGCTTGGAGAAAGTGATGAACTGTCGGCTACAACACCTGTCATTCCCATTGATGAGACTTGCTCTGACAATGACATACCCTGCATGTTTACATATGCCCCACCTTGCAAACCACCAGCAGCAACATACTTGTCACCAACGTAGTCAGGACCAACTCCATCCCAATTTCCTTTTGCGACACCAGCAGGTGTACCCCATTTTGAACCTTGTTTCTCGTATTCATATCGGGAGTTAGGAACATCGTTAGGTTGTACGTGCCATTTTTCTCCGTTTACATCTTTAAATGTCTTAAGACCAAATCGTTCTGCGTTAGCAACAACCCAATCAACATCTCCAACAAGGTCGGCAGCAAGTCCAATTTCGTGCATAGAACGACCTGGAGGTGCGGCTGGTGCGCCACTTACAAGTTTGTATTCTTTACCGTTCCAAGTAACATCACCCTTTTGCCCATCGGTTACTTGTTTATAACGAGAGTTAAACAATTCTGTTTGTGTTTCTTGGCTACGAAAACCTTCACCAATACCTACGTTAGGGTTTTCTGCAAACATACGAAGCAATCGGTCTTTAAATGTTGAGTTAAGTTTTCCGAATGTAGGCACGTTCCCCAATGATGAAAGTGGGACACGGCTACCTTTCCCATAACCAACAGGAACACTTTTACCAGCAGATGCTGCTTGGTTACCAGCAGAACCTGGTTCAACAGCAGGGTCACCTCGGAACAGTGTTCCACCAAGCATGGTCATTGCCATACCTAGTGGTGCGGTAGCAGGGTTACTCATGGTCATAGCACCGATACCCATCAATGCTCCACCAATACCTTTTTCTACCAAACTTCCCTTTACATTCATGCGTTTACCAATTGCGCCAGAAAGTCCTTCTTCAAGTTTTCCTAATGCTTTGGTTACAGCCTGAGTGTTCTTTTCCATCTGGGCAAAGTTGTCAGCCTGTCGCTTATAAAAGTTTTCATCCCTTCCTTCTTTTGTTCGGGCAGTTTCCTCAGCCTGAGTAGCAAAGTTATCTTCAATACCCATCATCTTTCGTTGTGATTTTTTGGAAGGGTCGTACATTCCCTTTCCACCTTTTTTCTTATACTGCACATTTGATTCTGCGTAGTCAAGAACGAGGTCAACCATGTCTTCAGGAACACCCGATGCTAGCAAGCGAGCACGAGTAGCAGAACCTTGTTGGCGAGCACCAGTCAACATTTTTTCATTAGTAAGACCCGTACGTTGTGTAATGTCTCTAACTACTTGGTCCATTGAGCGTTGTTTACCACCAGCACCGTACAAACCAGTACCAAGCATCATGGTCATACGGTTGTTTACTTGGGCAGAACCAAGAGTTTGTGCCATCCCTGCCATGTCTCCAGCACTAAGCGAGTACCCAGATACTGCACGAAGACCTGCCATACCTGCGGCATTTTTTTGTGCATTAATACCAGTACTTGCTTGTAATGCAAGAAGTGTGTTAATTCCACCGTAACCTAAACGAGCACCCTGCAAAGGTTCACGCATCTGATGGTAATACTGGTTTTGACTAATACCCATGCGCTGTTGGTAAGATACACCCAACTTGTCAGCGCTAAGTGAACGGTCATAGTTAGAACTAATACGATTATCTAATGCAGCAATAGCAGCATTAACTACTTGTAGTGCTGTCGCACTCTTCAGACCTCTATTAGGAACAGGCGCATCACCATCACCACTAGGTCCCCTACCCATTGGTCCAAGGATGTTGATAGTGTGTCCCTTAACACTTTGGATAGCATTGTTTGCTGAAGCATCATTAATAACAGAACCAGATAATGCAGGAACAGGATTGGCAGGGATAGCACCAGCCGTTGGACTTCCACCACTACCGCCACCTAAAACACCAGGATTAATCTTAGAAATACCTTGAAGAAGTTTTAATGTTTTTTCTAACTTAGTGTTGATGCTTGGTAATTGCTGATTAAGATATTGAAAGGAGGCTTTCATCTCCTTGACTCCAGCAGTCATCTTATTAAACTGCGTTGTATCTAATTTGAAGCGAGCACGAACGTCAGCAGTAGCACTGCCTTTAGGTATTCCTTTACCGTTGCCTGAGAGGTCAGGTTCGTTCTTAGCCATGATTACTCCTGTTTACGCCATTTGCTCATTGCTGACCAATACGCTCTTTGGCGTACTGTCATCGTCTTTATATCCCTGAGCGTGAAGCCCTTGTAAACCGTGGCAATCGTATCGTACTCCCAATATAGTACTACTAAATCAGCCGAATAAAAGTGCGGCCCAGTTGAGCATGATAGGGAATGGTTGCTCGCAATGGGCGCAGAGGGCTTCCACCTCCTTGATTTCTGGCCCTGGTTGTGCTTCCGATAACGCTTCCACTATTTTTGCTCGGTCTTTCATACCCAATTTTTTAGCCCATGCAATAGGGTCAGCAGGCTTTTTTCCTTCTTCCCAAACAGCACAACGGGCAATCAAAAATGTATTTTGCTCAGGAATGCTCCGTGCTTTCAAACCAACAAACTGACTATCACTTGCAGTAACAAGGTTGAATTGCATAACCGTGTTGTCTTTAAGAATTACCGCAAGTGGTTCCTTTGGGTCTTTTTCTGAAGTCTTTACAGGAAAATCATTTAAGTCAATCTGCACATCATTTGATTTAACACAATGTGGGCAAATGATTTGATACTCACGGAATATGCCGTAAGTAGCACGGACAGTTTCTAGAAATAAAGCATCTCGGTCACCAATAATTAGATTGTCAACCAACGCTGGATTCTTTGTAATGTCTATGTTTCCAATAGAAACAACACTGCGCTTGAGCAAATGAGACATGTACTGTGCGTACAAAAGGTCATCATCAGACTCAAGCGCAGCAAGTGCTTCTTCGTCTTCCCCGTTTAGTTCTTTTACAATTGCGGTTGTTTCCCATTCACCTGTTTCTTGATTTTTTAGTCCACGAAACAATTCAATTTTACCGTTTGGAACTATTTCCATACGAGGTGTTGGGTCAGCGATTGCAGCGTTAAGCGACATTGCCTGAGAGTTGGTAGCCATATTTTCTCCTAATTGTATTTTTTAATTAAAGTTTATTGACCGTCTAGAGCAGCAATTTCTTCGTCTTTCCATGCAATTTGGAAACCTTCGTGGTGAAGGTTCATTTGCTGAATCATAATTCCGTTGTCTCCAGCGTTCAAGTCACTTAGACCGTAAGCACCAGGCCAGCAGTTGTACAACTTAAACGCCAACTTTACGTTACCTGCGTCTACTTTGGAATCTGCTGTGTTGTCATACTGGTATTGAACACCAGTTGCCGTATACGGGTGGTCATAAACTTTTACGATCACATCACAACGGTAGTTAGTTTCATCACCTTTAGCACCTTGGTCAAATCCCTCAGTACCAGTTCCACCAACCCATGCATGCATGAACTTGGTCCACTTCCACAATTGATCTTGCGATGCAAAAGCACCACGAGCAAATGACACTGCTGGGAAGTCTGATTGACCTACCATTTTATGTGGGTGAGTATTCATGCCACCTTCACGGTAAGCAATCAATTCGTTTTGAACTGAAAGTCCGCCAACTTGAGCAAAGCCAAGGTCACCAACACCAGTAAGGTAGTTGCCCAAGGCTGTACCAATCGGGGTAAAGCGTACTGTGAATTTAAAGTTACGTAGAGGGTCAGTCCTCTGTGTTCTTGTTGCCATTGATATCTCCTAGATATTCGTAGTGACGGTGCTTCCACCAGTCCATTGACTGATGGTAATTACGATGAATTCGGCTGGTGACTGCAAAGCAACCCCAACCTCAATGTTTACTGTTCCGTTTTCAATATCTGATGTCGTGTTGTTTGTAGAGTTGCAACGGACAAAGAATGCTTCCGTTGAAGTACGACCTTTCAGCCCACCTGAAGCCCAGAAGGTATTCAAGAGTGAAGAAACTCGCACAGTGAGGTCTGCCCACAAACGCTCATCGTTTGGTTCAAACAAAGCAGTCTGAGTACTTGTCTTGAGCAAATCCTTGAGGTAGTTCAACGAACGGCGAACCGTGATGTATTTCTCAGAAGTGTTACGAGCCAAGGTACGAGCACCATTGATAATCACACCAACTCCAGGAACAATTGCAAACAAGTTCAATTGATTTTCCTTGTACAAAGTTCCTTGCTCCGCTTCTGTAAGGTTTGCAAGCAAACCATACACGTTGCGAAGGTCCAAACCATACCCAGCAGGTGCTTTTGAAACACCACGAGATACTTCCGAACGAACCATTGCACCAACAACTGCACCACCTGCATAGGTGTTACGGATAGCAGCAGCGCCAGTCTTGGTTGGGTCAAACATTTTCAATGCTGGACCATAGACTGTTGCATAGCCAGACTTAGTGTAAGGCTGGACTGCATCAGCAAGTCCTTGTTTAGTGGTTGCTGTAAGTGGGGTATCAACAATCAACAATGAGTTTCCACGAGTTGCCATTACAGAAATGGCATTGTTAACAATAGTTGATGAGGTTTGTCCAACAAGGTTAAACAACAACCCAGAAGTAATGGTTTCGTACTTGCTAAGAGCAGCAGCCCAGTCAGTTGAGTCAATTGCTCCAACACCTTCTGAACCACCACTGAATCCTACAGTTGAGGTGTAGTCATCAACAGCAATGCCAGATACAGTAAGTTGAGTACCAGAGGCAACAGTTGCCACGCTTGCCGTGTTTATAAATGAGGAGTAGAGGTCAAGAACAGTTGCAACATAACGGTAGTTAGCAGGGTCAGTAGATAGTTGGCTCCAACGCTCTACTTCTCCACCATCAAGTTTGACTACCAAGGTAAACAAAGAATTCTTAGTTGCTTTTGGCGCAGTGGTTGGAGCAGTGAGTGTTTCTGTGTCAAAGATGTAATCAACGGTGAGGTCATTACCCCATGAACCAGATGATTTTGTTTCCAAGAGAACTAAGTTTGCAAGGCTTCCACCTGTTGGGGTTGCAGTAAGTGCGCTTGTTGCTTTAGTTGCGCTAGTGTCAATTACACGAGTCACATAAGCATTCTGACCACCGTTTGCAAAGAAATGGTAAACAGCGTAACCAAGGTCGTAGGCAATATCCAAAGCACCAAACAAACTGGTGTATTGTGACCATGAAGTCACAAGTGTTGGTACGGTTGGACCACGCTCTGCTGTACCAATAAAGGCAGCACCAGTTGGGCCATTCGTAGTTGTCAAGTTGGTCGCAAACGTACCTTCTTGTACGTAAACTCCTGGGCGTTCGTATGCCATTTTTACTCCTATAAGTTAATTGGGGTTGCTAAAAAGTCACACATTGAAAACATGCATTTGAGATGTAATTGTACTACTAATTCGTTGTACGGGTTCTGTACCTTGCAGAGCGTCAAGGTCTTGACCTGTGATTTCTGCGGACATTTTGAGAGTTAACACCTTGCGGAATATACGCTTTCGGTAGCCTGATTCCATATCCAGCAAGTCTGCGTTGGTCCAATCCAGCATATCAAAACGGCGTACCGTTCCGTCTGCTGGGATATCTATGGCGTTCCAACGAAAAGGGGCAACTTTCCTAAGAATTCCAGATGTCAATTGTCTGTCATGTAGGGCAGAACGGGTGTAAATGGATACCTGGTACAACAAGTCTACTGGAACAAATTCATCAGCCCTAAGAAAACTAGGGTTTCCAGACATGATGGCGCTTCCAGAAACACTGGCGCTTTCACTAGGCCAGTATTCCACAAAGGCTGGGTGGTCTGTAAATAATCCACTTCCTGTTGTGTCAATGTAGATACCTTGGTCTGATAATTGACGCTCGGTTGCGTGGAGAACGTCAATGAGTTCAACCGTAATAAATGGGTAATCTCTTTCCGTTTCACCTTCTGGATAACGGAAAAACACCTTTACTGGTCGGCGTTCATTACGGTCATCGGTAACAAACAGATTACTAAAACGGGCTTTAATAGCCTCATCTTCGGCAAGGAGAAACCCAGTCTTCATTAGTTCAACCCACCAATACCAGTGAGTTTGTCAAGTCTTTTATTAATACTTGACTCTAAGCGTTTAGCGCCCTTCATACATTCTTTACGAAGAAGGGATTGTGCTGGAGGACCGTACTCTAATTGGACTGCTTTTGGTCCAGAAGCACCGTCAACCAAATACGAGAATGTCTCATCTGAGTTTTGATAGTTAAGTTTAAAGTCTTTAACCAATGCCTTGTATTTAGGGTCGCTCAAAACCAGCCCTTGTTTGGCAAGTTTGTGTTCTTCATTTAAACTGTCATTTACGGTGTCTTCAAGGTATTCCTGAAGGTGCATAATTAGGTCACCGAAAAAAAGGATTGGCGAAGGGACACCCTCAATAATCTTGCTAGAACTGGAGACAGAAATAGGTGCAGATGCACGTTTGCCAACCATTGGCACTCCTTAGTTCTAGGCGATGTTTGCATGCCGCACGGCATACATACTTAGTTTACCAGGAATGTTGGAAGCGTAGAAGGCCAAGGCAAATCTTGAGTAGTCATCTGCGCTGGACCTGGGTCGTTTGGCATTTCTTGGTCAATGTAAACCTCAATGCCTTCAACAACAATTAGCACATCGTCTTTTGCACGACCTCGTACTCGGTACATAGACACAGCGTAGTAACGAGCATCATAAAAAAACAGGTCATTTAAATGCCGTTGGTATTCAAAAGGTTCTGTCATGCCTGCATCACGAGCGTCTTCAATAGACAGTACAGCGTTTACAACTTGTACTGGCTGACGACCTTCAGGAATTGCTCGCTTGGTATCTTCAGTTTCAGTAACCATTAGTACTGGAAGAGTTATACCTGGTTTGTATGACTTTCCACCAGAACCATATGGTGCTTCGTCATACACATCATCAACAGTGCTGCCACCACCAAACGGTAGAAATTCAAACCATGTAATGTGTTCACCTACGCCACGATGGTACTGGCGGTAATGTTTTCGTATTTGACCAAGTTCTCTACGGGGGTCCATAGGTCATCAATTCAGAGTTGCGGCTGACGAATACCCCTGCTGAGGTGTGATTTCAAGATATATATTTTCACGCATAGGTTCGCTTGCGTCTTCAAGAACAATATCGCCGTGGTCAATTTCTGGAAATTGGCGCTCACTTGGACCAAAGTCTCCAAGTTCACGAGCACGGAAAATAGGAACAAGATATCCAGTTGTACGTGAAACACGGCGAAGGTTGAGTATTTCAATTCGCTCAAGACCAATGTTTAAAGCACGAGCCTGTGCTGCGTAATTGCGGGTCCAGTAATCCAACATGGATTGAACCATGCGGAATCGTTGACTGGCAGGGATGTGTACAGACTCAGACGTAGTTACGTCAATGTCACGGCTGTATTCAGTGAGCAAGCCCCACAAGGTTTCAACCACAGCAGCCATACCAATGGTGTCGTAGATGATTTGGGTAAAGTTCTCTAACGGAACATCTACGTTATAGATGTGCCGTTCAATAGCATGACCAGCAAAGTACTCAAGGTCTTGAGGCAAAACCCATTCGTAGTAATAACCTTCAACCATGACCTTACTTGTTGATGGGAATGAACGATTAAACCGCATAATGCCGTTGCGCTCATCTATTGAGTAATGCGTTGATGCAGAAGTATTTGCCGTAACTTCTACAGGTTCTCCGTTTGGGGCATATACCGCTACCCAAAGTCCATCTGATGCAATGTTTGGCTGCCCTAATTCATAAGTACGCCCAATAGCATCAAACGAAACTTGAAAAAACTTAGGGTAGTCACGAAGAAAAGCACGAGCAATTCTCGTAATCTTATCCATTACGTCTTGAGAATAGTTACCGTTCATAGATATAGTTTACTTTACTATTGGTCACCAGAACCTGAACCAGGCACGGTGTCTTGAAGGTCTTGACCTACAGCAGGTTGTTGTTCACGAAACCTACCAATGAACACTCTTCGGATTCTTGTAATGTCTTTTACTGAGCCAGATGGTTTTACGAGTAGACCTAAATACGGTTCTCGGTCAGCCATTAGATACCGACAAACAAGAATGGGTGAAGTGGTTGTTCTCGTACGCCTTCGTATTTAGCAAGGTTTTGCCAACCAGTATCATCTGAGTAAACATACAATGATGATTGTTCTACTGCTGGTGTACCAGTTTTAAAGTACAAGTCACCAGGTTCTGCCGCAGCACTAGGGGCTGAAGAACCAGAACGAATAATTGTTTCAAGAAAAACTCGCTTATCTACACAACTCTTTGAGTCAAAAGTTTCACCAGACTTACGGTAAAGCGCATACATAACCGTTTGGTTCTCAGTGATTGAAGGGAACACTGGGTTAGTGGCAGAAGGAGTACCAACAACAGTTGTGTAGAAGAAAGAAGTTCCAGACTTTTCTGCACAAATAAGATCAAACCTTGCTTCAACAGCAGGTGCAGTAAAAGTTAATGTTGCAGCCGATACATAACCATAATAACTGTTGACATAAACTTCAGCAGCAGTAAGTGCAGCACTACCGTTACCTGCTGAGAAAATAGTAACGTCAGCACCACTAAGTACACCGTGGTTACTGTTTCCTAGGATGTAAAAATCAAGCGAATCTGGTTCCGCTTGGTCAAGGCTTTGGATTGTTGTTCCGTACTCGCTTGCATTAGGTACTGTAAATCCAGCCATTTAAACCTCAGAGAGTGTCGTAGATATTGCCATTCTTCTTTAAATACTCAAACAATCCACGTGGAAGTCTGTAACGCTTACCGTCATTAAACAACCATGTGTCTTGACCCCAGAACATTGTCCATGTACCTTTGACACGAGCGCTAACAGTGTCGCTCTTTATCTCAGATTCAGTTTCTTCTGCTTGAGGAACTTCTGATACAAAAAGAATCTCTTCTTCTTGCTCTACAAATTCTTGAATGATTGATTTCTTTTTTGCTGCCATTTTATTCTCCGATTGTGAAAGGGTTGGGGGAATCGGGTTTTACCCCGACCCCCCAATACTATTTGACTTAATTACGAGGAAGCGATTGCTCCGCCCTTGGTGTTCAGCAACACACGTGATTCGTGTGTAATCATGCCGAAGCCCCAAATGGCGTACCAAGCAAGACCATGCTCACGACCAAAGTCAATTACGCCACCGTCACGGAGTTCAACTGGCAATGCAATTGCATGTCCAAAAGCGTTGTCACCGATCATAATTGCGTTGTACGACTCTGCGTTCATTGCCTGCACACCCGATGCTGAGTTGTTAATGTCTGCTGGGCCAGCAGCCTTCGTAACCTGTGTGGTTTCAATGAAGACTACGTCATACAGACGACCAATTTCACCAAGCATGAAGTTTCCTGGAGCAGCATACTTAGATACTTCAATGAATTCAGGCCAGTCACGAAGCGCACGGCTCTGTGAAGGGTGAACGAAGCACACGTACGTGTCGCCAAGGCGTGGGATGTTCTGACCAGCAAGGATTTCAACTGCATCCTTGATAGTTGCAGGTGAGAGGTAACCTGGGTTTGTTGCGTCACCCAAGGTGCCTGCATCGTAAGGAGCAATTGAACCACGAGTTGCACCGAGAGTTTTGCGACCAAACACGATGTTTGGAGGAACTGCGGAACCACCAGCAAATGGAATTGCGGTCTTGTACAGGGTGTTACGAGCCTGGATGTCCATAGACTGTGCCATGTGACGACCAAGCAAGCGGCTTGACGATGCCATAACGTCATCAAATGATGCGTTAAGGAGCAATTCAGTAACTGCAAGAGCCTGACCTTGTTCGCCAACCGTGATTTGAATCTGTGATGCAGACAGTGATACTGGCTCCATACGGACACCTTCATCAAGGGTTGCGCCTTCGTCTTGGTCTACTGCAAGGTTGCTGTAACGCATGAAGTTGATGGTCAAACCTGGTTGAACACCAAGTTCGGTCTTCTTCACTGCGAACTGCTCAAAACGTAGAACAGGCATTGCTTGGAACAAAATCTCTTTGGACCAGATAGTTTGAATTGCTGGGGATAAAGCGGAATCGCTACTGTAGCCAGTTGAACTGATGTTCGCTGTTGCAGTAATCGCACCGCCTGTTGGTGCTGGAAATGCCATGATGTCTCCTTAAGTGACTATGGATAGATTATTTAAAACCGACCTTTTGATCGGGAACTTAAAAGCCTGTCTCGCATTTTAACATACTGGTCCATTGTCATGTTTCGGATGTCCTCCGCATTCAATGTTTGGTATTCCGTTTGAGTTTCCATTGGCCCAACGGATGGTGACGTTACTGCCACACCCCTAACACGACTCGGTTGAGTCGCTTGTTGGATACTCTCAATAATAGCAGCACTCCGTTGACGAAGGATTTCCACTGATGCTTCAATCTCTTCTGGGGTGTTGCCTGCGACCAAATCAATCAGTTCTGGAATGATTTCGTCTTGAGACTCGTGTACACGGCGCTGGCGGTAGGTTTCAACCTCACGCAACTGGCGCTCTTTATCTAGGAGTGCCGACTGTGCTGCACGTTCTGCTTCAATCTGAGCAAAACGACTCTGCCATTCAGCATCCACATTCTTAATCTTGACATTGAAATCATCCTCGGTTCGCTTGAGAAGTTCTTTTGCACTCAACTCATCAAACTCACGCTGGCGGCGAATCTCTTCGTCTTTACGGGCAATTTCCTGTGCTTCACGGATTGCCTTTTCACGGTCTGAAGCAAGGGATGTAACTTGCTCTTCCATGCTCTTGTAGCGGCTTTCAGCCTCTTCAATGCGCTTGTAGAGTTTGTCCTTCTCTTGCTTGCGGATGTTTTCTACTTCATCTTCAGTGAAGATTTTGCCCTTTGGGGCTACTGTGTTTGCCTCCGCATGAAAGGCTTCTGTAGCCTCCACAGGGATGACAATTTCGTCATTACCTTTTGCCATGATTTTCTCCTAAGTGTTGTTTAGCAAATATTGACTTGAATTATTTATACGTGTTATTTATCTTCGTCAGGTATACGGCGCTGGGCGAACCTTGCTCCGTATGCCTTACTAGTCATTTGATTCATCAATTCCATTTCTACTGGCGGTACAGCAGTTCCTGGAAGCACTCCGCCCCCTTGAGGGCTTCCTGCACTAGTTACATTACCATCTCCTGAAGGAGCAGGTTCAAGACCCCCTCCATTAGGAAGTAGTCCTGTAGCCATCATTACCGCTTGACCAATTTGAGCACGAATCATATCCAGTGCTCCTTGGTCAACAGCGTCATCTCGTAGTTCCTCAAAGACTTCAATCATCTTCTCATTCGGGAACTCTTCACCTAGGGCTCGTAGTGCGCCCTTCTTAGACTCAATACCTAAAGCCATCTTTGCCTGCACTTCATTGAGTTTGATGAGAGCATCAACAGGAAGGGGGTCGGGCCAATGGATTGTTGTCTTATATGTATTTGGGTCATTGGGGTCCAACTGCGTGAGCATGTCTGGCTCAGGCATTGCCGTTTGTGAAGGGTTGTAAATAAGCAACTCTGGAATAAACACAGCACAAGTTTTAATAATGATTTCGTTAAGTTTCTCAAGACCCTGTGTAAAGTGAATCTTCTTCATCTGGTAACGGTTCATCAAAGGCTGATACTGGATAGCCAAAGCAACACCTGAAGTGTTAGATACTGGTTGGAATTGACCAAGGGCAGTTTCAGGAACACCAGTGATTTCGTGCATTGCTCGTTTAATCATTTGCACGTATTCAATAGCACCAGACATTTCACCACGTGATTCAAGGTTAAATACTTGTGCTTCTTTTGGAAGTCCAGCCCAAACCTTTTTAGGACCACGCTCAAGTTGTGAAGCCTTAGCGCCTGTAATAATTGTTACAGGAGCAGCATGGTAGTTAATGATGTCTGAAATTTCAGTCATCTTCTCGTTGAGTTCACGGTTCAACTGGATAATGTCCCAGATGTCTGACTGACCCCAAGGTGATGAAGTTATTGTAATGTTCGGAATGTGAACGATTGGAACAACACCAATTGGGTTTTCGTACTCGTCAATTAACTCATCATTGATAAATTGTTGCACGGTGTTATCCGTGAGGATTTCAGTAAAGGTGTAAACCTGACGAGTACCTTCGGGTGATGTACCCCAAAAGCGGTACTTAAGTTTGAAACGAATCAAACGCTCACGGTCATGGGGGTGATACTCAGGGAAACAATGCGCTGGGTTTAACGGGAGAATACGAACACGACCTGGATGTTGTAGACCAACACCGTCAGCGTAAGGCTCATCAAAAGCAACCTTTACAAAGCAGTCTCCAGTGATACTTGCAAGTTGTCCCATTTGCCACAACAAATAATGTTTGTTGTTGTGGTTATCCCAAACCTCATGGAGGAGTTGGGGAATGATTGCTTCGTTTTGCTCAGGTACTTTAAATTGAATACCTTTACCAAAACAAAAGTTTGTAATGAAGTCCGACATGGTCTTCACATAGTTCATGGTGACATTGTTTTCACCTTGCTCACGGCGGTGTGACCAGTGGTGTCCTAGATACCAAGCCCAAGCAGCAGAATACCTGTTGAGTCTTGGTCCGTGAACTTCAAACTCTTCGTCAGCAAGTTCAACCAATCCAAGTGGACTAATCGCTACGGTTAAGTCGCTAGATGCCGCCCTATAAGACGGGGACCAAAAATCAACAGGCATTTGTTACACCTTTTCTGAAAAGAAGAATACTAAGATATTACTTCTTTTTTGCTGGTGAGGCTTTTTTGGCTGGGGACTTCTTAGCAACTGGTGCTGCTTCCAAAGCCTTAGTCGCCACGCTCAAGAGAAGAGCCGTGTTCTTAGGACCAATCTTGGTTGAAATAACCGAGACAATTGCTGCTGCTGCAGGTACTGCAATTGCAATCATTTCTGGGGTCAAGTCCAACTTGGCTCCTAGATAAGTAAGTGCGCCCAAAATTGCGCCCTTGATTGCTGCATCTGCTGTTTCTACTTTTGCTTGATTCATGTTAACTCCTTAATAGGGGATACCCGATTATACAGGCTTACGGGTTTTACTTGTTTCGTACTCCTGAATGTACGTGTGATACGGAGGACCCGTATGAGGGTCAAATCTAGCACTAACTGTCAGAGCCTTCAAAGCGTTAGTTTTAGCCTGTTGCACAGTTTGCTTCTTATTGTGCGTAAGTATTTGCATAGCCCCTAACGCATACTCACCACCAGAACCAATTACGTAAAGACCACTGGCTTCTGAAGCCCAAGCGTAATCACCATCAACGATATAAATAGTTCCATTAATGGCTACAAGGATTAACGACCCTTGCTCCGCAATATGTTCTTTATTCTCGTTGAGGTCGGGGATGGAGTATCCCTGAGCATCAAAGCATTCTCTGAGTGCTGGGATAAACTTCGCCGTAAAGAACTGGTCAAGTTTCTTCCCCTTAAGGTTTGGTGGTGGGGTCGGCGGTTGAAACACGTGATGGAGAATGTTGATGGCTCGTACATCTCCAGCAGCACCAAGTAAATATTTTCCATTAGTTGATACCTTGCTGCTTCCTTCACGAAGCGTTCCTATTTGCGTGGCAATGCCCCCATCAATAGATGAGATACGAGAGTCCACACATACGACAGCGAAACCATCACCTTGGACAGCAACGATAGTAGTCATGGTCTACTCGGCAATAAATTCTTTACCATGATACAACGCCCATCCGTTGTAAATAGGAATAACATCGTATGAGAACCTGTGATTTCCGTCATCTTCGTAAGTGACAACACCAATACCTTGTTGCCAGTTCTCATACCGAGTTAGAGGTCGCCCGTCTAAATCCACCCCACCCCTAGTGCTAGGAATAGCCCCGTCAATCCTAGCCAAGCAGCCAGGAGAAGCAGCCATGATAGTTCTGGGACCATCAAAGTCTTCACGAGTTTTAAACGCTGTTTCAATGCGGTGAATGTGACCATAGATAACACTTGTCTTTTCTTGGTTGAGGTAAACATGTGCGGTTGACCCTGAAGATTTTACACGGTCACCGTGAATGATGCGAAGTTTTTCATTAACCCAATAATCTGATGCTGGGTAACCTGGTCGGTATTCAATACCAAACTCTTCCATGCGACAGAGATAAGGAACTGAAAGAACAGGCCATGACGCTGGTGTGTTTCCTTTGCGAAGACCATAAGCAGCACCTGCGTTTTGCACAAGGTACTTAGGCATACGCTCTTCGTGGTTTCCTGCAAGCCAGATAATCTTTGCATCTGGAGCAGCAGCACGAAGTTGAGCGCAGAACAAAGTTGCACGGTCAATTGATGCTTGCGTAGTTTGTGCGTACGCAGGATATGTCACATACTTACCCATCTCAGGTAAGTCAAGGTTGTCACCAACAAGAGCAACAACTTCAGGCTGTAAATCTTCTACAAGTTTGATGCAGATTTCAAGAGCCTTTTCATCATGCGTTGCTTCTAGCAAACCCTCACGGTTACGGAAATATCCAATTTGAATATCTGGTGGAACCACACAAGTTTTAAAACCTGTTAATTTTTTCTTAGTTGCTTTTGGCGTTGGCAATTTAATTGCAGGACCTTGTTGTACAACAGGCCATTCAGGACCTGATTCCCACTTAGGTGAGAATTTAAATTGCACACCAGCAAGGTCATGGATTTCCGCTTCACCTTCTTCGTTCTTGGTAAGCGATTGATACAAAGATACCCTTTGAATTTGGCCTATTTCATCTACGTCAATTCCTTGACGAGCAAATAAATCAGCAAGTTTTCCGAGCACTTCTTTAGGACTCTGTGGTCCAGCAGTTAGTTCTTCTTTAATGGACATCGCAACTACACATCTTTCTACTATGTTTTTCTACCATTCGGATTGTTACATCATGCTCATGTTTTTTAAGCAAATCAGAAAGCCACTTATACGTGTAGCCACTAGTTTGGATTGAGCGAGGTGAAGCGTTCTTTTCTCGTATCTTAACGAACGCATCGTCTAATGCTGCTTGCTCTTCAACAGACATTTCATTACGGACTTTGCCAATACCGCAAAGTTTTAGAGGAGCAGAACCTGCTTTAAGTTCGTCTAATAAACTATTTTTTGACATTTTTCTTCTCCAACTTGTGTCGTTCTTTTTGAAGCACCTCTATTACTCTGAACAATTCTTCAGTATCAGAAGGCCCAACAAAGACCTTACTGAGATAATAGAGGATACGGTCAATGTCATGTACCTTCATGCTACCACCCTTTTGGTTTAGGTTGTGTAGCGTATCCTACCTAAGTAGGTGTGTCAACTACCCCTGAAAGGAAGCGACAGCCTCTGGCATATTGTCACCACATACGTAGCGCAAGTGCCAAGGCTCTTCGGGAACGACTTCCCATGAGAAACCAAATTTCTTAACATTGGCAATAAGCCAATTAAGACGCTTTGCTTCACCTGCATTAGCCACATCAACGGCAATGCCGAGGTTGTGCTGGGACTTACCAGGTGTCGCCAGGGTCGCCATACCTTTCTTCAAATACCAAGTCTTTCCTTCAAAAGTCTTGGTTTTGCCAGTTCCCGTATCGGCTAGTTGATAGCGTGTGAGGAAACCTTTTTTCTGTGTTTCGTAATCACGATATGTGTCGCCTGCTGAAGTCGGCTTGAGTTCAATACCTTCAGCCTTTGCAGCAGCAACCATTGCAGCCCATGCTTTTGCTGCAATGTGGTGCATCTTTCCGCCACCTACTGCTGGAACAAGAAGGTTTGCTGGCAACTTTCCAGGCTCAATGCCCTTAAGGTCTTTTGGCAATACAACTGGAACAATGTAATCCCATGCAACTTTACTCATACTTCTTCCTCCTCAGTAGGAATTTCTGTAATGTCATCTTTTTTCTTAATACCGTTAGACATTACTAAACCTCCAAGAGAGCCAGTAAGGAACACGGTAAGAGTTTTTAGCAAGTCAATAAAGGCAGCATCGTTAGGTGCTTGTGCTCCAATTGGTTGTGTAATAAACATAAGAGCGTAAACAAAACCAAACACACAGGCTGCAAATACAAGAGCAAGAACTATGCCAACAAAGAAAATAAGTCGGGCGTGAAGTTCTTCTGGGCTAAATCGTTTTTTCATGGGGCTACTGTCTCCTGTGGGGCTGTGGTATCTACAGTGGATTCATGTGGGTCAAAACCAATCACATCTACGGTGCAGGTTCCTGAAACTTTGCACTCTGGCGGTGTACATTCTTTAGCATCCCAGTTTGCTGGGTCTTGGCATGTATATCTGTACGCACCGTCATAGCCACAACTTGCCAAAAGCATTACTGAAACAAAGAATAACTTTTTCATTTCTTTTCTTTATCCATATGCCAGTCAATGTGGGTACTTAAACGATTAGCCACGTTTTCAACACCAGTACGAACTTTACGAAGTTCAACCATTACGTTTGCGTGGTCTTGGCGATTTTCTTTTCTAAAGTTTTTGAATTCCCTTAACAGAAAACCTAATCCTGCCCCTACTACAGGTATAGCAGCAGCGATGATGATTGCCCACGAGTCCGTCATAGATCACTCAGCATTCCAAAATTGAGGACCATTCATTTTCCTACGAACAACATCGTGCATTGGAATATTGAATGTTTGTACTGGAGAAACTGGTGATTCGTCACCTTCAAAAGTTGCACCTGGTGTGTACGGTGTGTGTTTGTCAGTTAAAAACTGTTCTGCTTTTGCTTGACGTTCAGGAGCACGTTTTGAAAATCCAGGGCTTTTAGCACGAAGCATTCCAGCACTACCAGTAAATGGGCGTAATGGGATAACGTCATGTTCGTCATAATCAACAGCAGACATTACCAATGGTCCACCTTTAAACTGAACGCTTACATGAGATGGGATTTCTTTAGGGTGCGTGGATGTTCCATAGTTTGTTGCAGGAACGGCAATGTCAATACCACGACTTTGTAATTGTTTGCCACGAGCAAGAGTTGTTTGCCCACTCCAACTAGGTACTCGCACTACGTTAGGTTGTCTCCAAGTAGGCTCTGGTCCTGGAAGCACATCTTTTGCTAACCCTTTTCCATACTCTGAGACAAGTAAACTTGGATAACCTTTGAATGGACCATCTTCTTGAGGTTTTGAGTGTCTACCTATTACGTAGTCACCAATGTCCATTTCGTCTATTAGCAATTCACTTGTTGCGTCAAACCTACCCACAGCAAGTTTTGGTCCATGACCTTTTGCTCTGTTATAGGTTGCCGCATCTCTCACGTGGTTATCAACCTCATTAGCAAGAAGAGCAACAGCATCTGGACCCATTTGCTCAAGAGCATTAGTTCTTGCTATTTGATTAGCAAGGTCTTGAAAACCACTGTCATGCAGACAAGCCGCAGTACATGGGCCAGTCTTATGTCGGCAAGTATCCGCAGTAGCAAATTTACCTGCTGGTGTCAGGTACATTCCTCTCATAAGTGCATGTTGCACCGTTGGGTCCGATGCGCTTCCTGTTTTATCAAATTTTATACTGCCACTTAAAAACTTAATGTCCTTACTGGCTCTTAATGGTTCTCCAGTTTTCTTGTCATTACGCATAGGATTCTCAGTTGCGTCTGCAATACTTTGAAATTTCTTTTGAGCCATTTGTAGTTTTCGGTCATCTTTGTGGACCTTTTCTACATCTGCATATGAAATTTTGGCTAATTGTTCGTCAAGCCATCGCCGTGCCATGTTGTTACCCCTGCTCGTAGTCGTACTGGTCTTTACGACCCTTACTCACGTGAATAGCCCTACGGCGAAGGTCAGTCTCTTTTACTAAACGACCTTCATCCTCTGGGAGAACTGTGTCTTTAAGTTTCTTGTCAAGCATTGGTTTACCAGGACCAAACGCAGAATCAATTGGGTCAGACAACGGGTCACGTTGTCTGAATTGAGATTCCTGTAATGTGTCTGCTGCTTGTAGGTCACGGGGAACTACATAACCAGTTGGTTGATAAACCTTGACACCCATGTCATTCTTAAGATAAGAGGTAAGAACAAATGGGTGTCGGCGTTCACGAGTTTTAGGTGGTGGGGCGACCTGAAAGGAAGAGTAGAACTGACCAGTTCTGCTTACGTACAAACTAGGACTATACGCTCCCGTAGGGCTTAGTCCATACGTTTGGGCAATGCTTTCCTTTAGGTCATCAGTTGAAGTTAGAGCAGGCGAGTCAGAACCAAGTGGTTCAGAACCCGTTGCACCAGCGTCAACACCTGAGTCGCCGCCGACATCTGACATGGTTAGTCGTTAACAACCGTCACGTTTGGTCGGTTCATGTGACCACCTGAGTTATATGAGTACTCAAACTGTGGCATGTCATCGCCTGCCATTGCACCTTCAACAAACTCTGAAAGCACTGATGGCGCTTCAACCCACGATGCTGAACCAACATGAGCACGTTCACGCATGGTGTCTGCTGCATGCTTGTAGAACATCTCTGGGTTGTTCTGGTTCATTCGCAAAGGCGATGGTGCGGTGTCCTCGTAGGCTCCACGACCAAAGTCGTTTGGAACGTCAGTGTCTGTTGCGACACCTTCTTCAAAACGGAGAGGTCCTTTGTTGCCTGGGATGCTTGGGGCCATGTTGCGTTCAAAAACGGTTGAGTCCCGTTCAGGAAACATTGGCGATGGTGCTACTGTCATGTGTTACTCCTTGGAAAATAAGGTTTCCATAAGAATACCACTAATTGAAAAAGGGATTTTCGCCAACTTGAATAGTGGGCATGGCATCGTACACAGACATGGCACAGGCAAGAGCCAATGAGTCTGGGTAGTCGTCAAATGCGCCCTTCTCATTAGGGGCTTCAGCCAACATATATGGACCACGATAGACCTTTTCAAGGTCATTCATCTGCTGATTAAAGCGCTTCCATGAACGGGTACGGCGAGCCTTAGAGTGTCCTGGGATTACTAATTGCTCACGTTGAATCAATTCAGTTAGGTGTACCCAACGCTGGTTTTGATTTTTAGAGTCAGAAGTCATTGAAATCACTTCTATCTGGGGTAGCAAAATCTTAAGTCGTTCTGCCACAGCACCACCGACACCTTGTGAATCCACACCAATACGAAGAACATCGTAGTTTCTTAGGAAGTCAATGATTTGAAAATACTGCTGTTCCCATTCTTGGTCGTTGATTTCTAGCCAGTTAAGAATGCGGTGCTCGTAAAAACCAAAAGGGTCTGGATGGTCCCAGTCAACCCAGCAGACAGTTACTACGGTAGAGTCGTTTGAACGAGCAACGTCAATCCCCACTACTACAGGAGTACGCCACCACTGTTTTACCAACGGCATAGATGGGTCGTAAAGTCTTTCCATACGTTCCTCAGTGACGAACATTCCCTTTTCCAACATCCATCGGTTGCAATACGACATCTGAAATTCGTCAGAGTCTTCACCAATGCGGAGTTTTTCTTTAGCAATAAACTTCCCATAGTTAGAGTTGTATTTAGAAGCAACTTTGTAGTCGTACTCAAAATGGCAATCTCGTATTACTTTCCTGCTTTGGTTAATACGCCGTTTGTTGTATTGAATCATCTTGTAGAAATAGGACTTGTTACGAGAAGCCGTTCCAGTGAGCATGATGCTCCCGTTGTTAAACGCCAACATCGGCTTGATTGACTTGGTAATCATAAACTCATCGGCTTCCTGAGCCTCGTCAATAAGCACAAAGTGGTAGGTCTTTGACTCAATCTTTGCCTTTGGGTTACAGGTCTGCATTCGGCAGATAGAACCAGAGCGCTTCATGGTGATGATTTTTCCCTTACCACGAGTACCACCAGAGGTAGCCTTGTCATCTAGTTCAGGGTCAAGGAGAAAACCAAGAGCGTGGTCGCTAGTCAAACGACTGACAATACGGCTAAACACGGTGTCTGCTTGGTCTTCAGTTGGGGCAAATACTCCAACCCAGAAACCTTTTTCAAACTTAGATAACCACGTTGGATAGATGCCTGAAAGTTTTGGAAGGATAACCATCATTGATGCAAGCACGTTGGAAAGCACTTCTGATTTACCAGATTGGCGAGTTGCAATTAAAGTTATTTCTTCACCGTCACCTAAGACAATGGACTCAATGATTCGGTACGCAATAGGGATTTGGTACGGAAATAGTTCAACATTGCAAAATTGCTCGGTAAAGAGAACCAGTTTTGTAACTAACTGGTCAACAAATTCAGCCGAGGTTTCGTCAAGTTCCTCAACTAATTCTTCGGCTAGTAACTCTTGTTCTTGGTCCAATAGGGAATCCGACATACCCTACAAGCCTACCTCACTTTAGAAAAGTGATAGTTGGTCAGGGTTATTAGGGGCAAATAGGCGGCGTTGTTCTTCCATTTCTTCCACTACCTTTTCTACCTGACGGAGAAAATCATGCATGTCTGCTGTGTCTGCAACTAGTCGGTAGTCAATTCTCTTTAGCAACCCATTGTGTGGGAATGCTTGAACACGAACCGCTAGGTCATTGGCTAACCCAATGGTTTGGTCCATCTTAAGTTCTTCAGGTGCTCTCATTGTTTCCTACTCTCTAGTTCTGACCAAATTATTTGTAATGCTTCCACACAATCGCTAACTTCACTTGCAGGAGCATCTTTAAATCTCCAGGCATCAAAAGAAGCGCCTAAAGACATGATTGAATTATCCATCCAACCATACAAAGCGGAGTTGTCTAATTTAGAGGCTCGTTGCTGTGCCTTGCTTGGCGGAAGTTTATCATGTGATTTTTCTTCCTTTTTAAATATTCCTAGTGCCACTGCTTTATCTCCTCTACTGTTGTATCCATCTCACGACCACCAAGAGCAAATAGTAGTCCTTCTCTTTCACCTTTGATGTTGTTCTTTTTGCATACTCCAAATTGTAATAAATACTTACCAAACTTTAATTGTGGTCCTTTACCTGTTCGCCAGTACCCACCAAGTTCTTGACATGTACCCATAGCAATATGCGGAATGTTGGGCGTACCTGTATTGCGAACAATCCAATAAAAAGACCAAAACCCACGAACTTTATTCATGGTTTTAGATACTAGCGGTTATTGCCAGTCAAGTGGGAGTTGACCCTGTCGTGTATCTTGTTTCTCAATACCAGGATAACCTTGATCTGCTTGTTGTTGGCTAAACGCACCGTGTTGTAGTTTTTTACCTAACGGGGTTGCTTGTTGCCTATTGAAGTGGTCTGGGTCGTAATCCACATAACCACCACTCATACCGCCAGTATTAAAAGTTTTACCCTTTGACAAGGCTTCGTAGAAACTTTTTGCTTGGTACACAGGGACATTGTTGAATACGTACTTGGTTGGGTTCTTCCTTCCCTTCTTTCCACGAAAGTCCATGTAGATATCCCCCACCATAGTTTCTGGGTTAAAGAAGTACTGGACAAAAGTAAAGCGAGTACTATCTTGTCCGTTGGTTCGTTCACCCAGCATGTCATCAGTTGCGTTATCCACGCCACCACTGTTGGCTACCCAAGGGTCAAAGCACTCTTCTCGGTTAAACAAGTTTTCTTTTGTTTGTTCATCAGAAAGGGCAAACGCCTGTAAAGAGTCCTTGATTCTTGCTTTACCAGCGTTTCCTAAACCTCGTGCTCTAGCCATACCCTAATTATAGATTACTTCCCTAAGAAGTAGTTTATTACCTTTGTTCCCGTACAGCCCTTGCAATTCCTTCTTCAAGGGATATCTTTGGGGTGTAGAAAGAAAGCATTTTCGTAGGGTCGCAAACACGATATTGAACACCTTCTGGTGCTCCAATTATTCTTTCAAACTCAGGAGAGTAACCGCATTCAGTTGCTACTAAAGTTGCCAAGTCATTAAATGAGGTAACTCGCCCAAGCCCTAAGTTTACTGGACCTTGTATGTCTTGTTGTACGGCTTCTAATGTTGCCGCAACAACGTCTTCCATGTGTATAAAATCTCTTACTTGGTTTCCTGAACCCCAAATTTTAAATGGATTTGCTTGCTCTACACCACGTTTAATAAAAGATGGGAAAGGGTAGTCAAGCGACTGGTCTTCTCCGTATCCAGAAAACGGTCTGAACACATGGACTCTTAGCCCTTCTTTTTCTGCATAACTTGCAAGCATCTCTCCAGTTAGTTTTGCCCAACCGTATGTGTAGTCAGGAGATTGAATGTTGTTTAAATCAATATCCGACTCAGTTAGGTGGTGCGTAGAACCATAATCTTGTAACTTTATTGGATAAGCAGCCGAAGAAGAATAATAAATAATCTTTCCTGGTTTTGTTCTTAACGCCCACTGAAACAATTCAGAATCAATTGCGAGGTCTACTGCGACAGATAGTGGCTCGCCCTCTATGGTCGCCCTTCCTCCAACAATTGCCGCTAAGTGAACAACGAGGTCAAAGTGTGTTTCATCTGTTGCAAAAAACTTACGAGCATCTATTCCGTTTTTTATGTCTACACCTGTGATGTCGTGACCATCAAGCGCTTTGTGGAAATATCCCCCAACAAACCCTGCATCGCCAGTAATAAGAATTTTCATTTACATCCCCACATTCCATATATGTATGGTTCGCCAAATACTGTTGTATCCAACATAACAAAAACATCTGGAGTCCAGCCAGCATTCTTCAGAAGAGTTTCAACATCTTGCCTGCCCCAGGCCCAATAGTGCTCTTCATTTGTGTCATACCAAGCATCAATTGGGGTTGAAAGGACCAATGTTTGTGATTTACTTCTTATTAAGTTTAGGACTGAACTTGGGTCTTCAACATGCTCAATGCTTTCTGAACAAATATACAAGTCAACATTGTCAATCTTTGGCAAATTAACTTCAAGAGGCCCAGAGTATTCATGACCCTTTGCATAATCTCCAAGTATTGTTTTTTTGATGCCTAGCGCTTTAGCGATTGCACCATTGCCGCAACTCAGGTCAGCAACTGATTCCGCCTTTGCCTGGTAAGCCATGTCTTTAGCGAGTTGTATTGTTGTATTTACTCTGATTCCATGCCCACGCCCATATATTGCATGGTCGTGTGGTGTGGGATAGATTTCTGCTAGTTCTTTAACAGTATGGAACTCTCGTAATTTTTTTATCACCTGTGAACCGTCATGTCATGACCACGAGTTTCAATAGCACCAACCGATTCTGGGAAATGTCGTGCAATACAGTCTTCACGCACATATGTCGGAATTTTTAGATAGTGGAGTGCATCATGATGGAAGCATGGGTCGTCTGACATGTTCCTGTCCATATCCCACCTCCATCTAATTCCAGAGAATACATCTCTTGCAATAAAGATTGCTGCGGCTGATGCCATTGCATCCATCACTGGAAATGGATACTTGTCAATTACTGGACCACGCAAACCATATGTCGTAATGTATGGAGCGCAAAGAGGGTGGTTCATCTCCAACATTCTTGGAAGAATATCGTCTGGTGGCATGGTGTCAGCAGCAAGAAACAACATATGTGTGCATGCAGGATTTGACATTGCAAAATCATTTACCAAGTTCTGACCAACCGTGATGTGACGAACTCTGTTCTTGGTGCTGACTTCGGTGCGCCCATCATCTAGTGAGTATGTCCAGTATGTTCCACCAATGGCTTCAAGGCGTTCAATAAACGGTTTAAGAGGTTCTAAACCACGAGCGTCTACCTGAATTGCTGCAAAATATGTAACATCAGTCCAATTCCCGAACTGCTGATACTGCTCTTTAACCTGTTCTGCATTTCGCATCCACGAACCCCAATGGTCTTCGTTATCCATCACAAATGCATGCACTGTTGTTCCTACAACTATCATAACTCCAGTATCCTTTCCATCACTTCGTTCCAATCAAAGCCACGTTTTTCCATTGAAAATTGTTCCCTAACTACTTCGTAGTTTACCATTGCCTCATCTTTACGCATATTTGGGTCAAGTAGTTCCTTTAGGTGGTACTTCCATTCATCTGGGCTTTTGGCAATACGACCTGCCCCAGCATCTGCAAGATACTGATATTCAGGTGAATACGAAGCAATAAAAGGAACACCAGCAGCGACATACTCAAGACCTTTGATAAAAGACTTTGCGTGGTTGAACTCAACATTGTTTAGGGGAACTAAACCAATGTCTATAGGTGGAAACAACCTAGGGTAATCAAGTATTGGAGCCATCGGCATAGTTGTTGATTTCTGTCGGTAATGCCCAAGTTGTGAATACGCAAAAGGAGCATTTTCTGTGTGACCAGAATGATGAAAAGTTAAATTATGTTGTTTTAAAAACTTAGGAACGTGTGGATTAAGGCTTTCTAAGTCACTAGACCGCCAAGGTGTCGCACCAACCCAACCAACAACAGGCAATCGTTTTGCTTTATCCTTACGCATCTTCCAACGATAAATATCTATACCGTTGCGAACTAGAAACACATTCTTTCTCTTCTTTGAGTAGAAGTCGTACAAGAATGGAGTAGAAGTAATTACTGCATCGGCTTCGTCAATCATATGAAAGTAGTGGTCACGATTATTTTCTGGATTTAATTTTGGGTCTGTAGCCGCATACGCACGATTAGTTGGTTCAAGACCTTCAAAGAAATCGTCAATATCTACAACAATTTTTTGTCCCATTTTCTTTGCTATTTTTACCATGTCGGTAATTTCTTTACGCATTACCAACTTGAATACAAGAATTTCCCAACCGTGAACGGCTTTATCGTTAGCAACAATTAGCCCGTAGCCGTGTTCTTCGTGCCAGCGTGGGAAACCCATACCAACTCGCCAGCCAAACTTCTCTAACTCTTTCATAGGGAGAAAACAGCGATACCACGCACAACCGTTTGGTTGTAGTGGTTTTGTTCCGTGCGCCCAGTCGTATGTCAAAAAACCAATCGTTTTGTTACCCATGAACCTCTACTCTTCGTCTGTGTCACTACCCTTTCCAGCAACAGCAACGAAGTGTACAACAAGTCCAGCCACAGTAATCCACACGCCCCAGGTCAGGGTTTTCCCAGACAGGGTAATAAGAACCATGCCTGTTCCAGCCAATGTCCAAACTAGTCCATGCACTTCCTCAAAAAGTCTTTTCACAATTCTCCTTAGTTAGGGTCGTTTTGCCTATTTACGCTTGTCTACGGGCCTCCTAGGAGGCTCTACGTGGCTTGTGGGCTTATCGTCTACGTCTAGATACGACTGGTGCAGGCAGTATAAATGATACCGTAGTGGCGGCTACCACGACACGGCGTACCCCTACAGATACAGTAGAATCCGTAGGAACGTAATTATCAAAGCCACCTTCAAAGACGTTAATTTCTTCTTCAAAGGCTTCTTTTACCTCTGTTGGCGCATTTTGTACAGCATCAACGATTGCTTGTGCTTGTTCTTCAGTTAACTCGCCAGTGTCTACTGTGGCGAAAATCTCAGTTGCTTGGTCAGCAGTTATGTTTTCCAGAACGGCTGCGCTCGTAGCAAGTTGTGTTGCTTGGTCGCTAGAAATGTCTGTAGACAAAATGGTATCCACAACGTCTTGAACTTGCTCTTGGGTAATGTTGTCTGACTCCAAGATATTTAAAACCTCATCCAGAACCTCTGCGGTTATCTCAGTAAGGGTATCCAAGTTCTCAACCACGGCATCAACAATCTCTTGAACTTGCTCTTCTGTAATGTTGTCTGAGTTCAAAGCATCTACAACCTCGGACAAAATCTCTGGCGTAATTTCTGTAATGTTGGTCAGTTCTTCAACTACCGCATCTACTTCTTCTGCGGTAATTACGTTATCAACGACAGTATCTTCAGGGATAATTTCTTCAGGTGTAGTTGTGGTTGTGGTTTCTTCCTCAGTAGTATCAGGGTATGGTTCAGTTGTTGTTGTATCTGGCTCAATGGTCGTGGGCTCTGGCTCAGTTGTCGTGGTTGTTTCTTCGGGAAGCATCTCCTCTGGCGTGGGTTCCTCTACTACTGTCGTTGTGGTGCCTGTCGGTACTTCTACGACCTCTTCGGGAACGGCAGGGGCGATAGATGTTGTTGTGGTGCTTACTGGCATCTCCGTTGTCGTGGTACTTGGTTCTGGGACTGTTGTGGAAGTTGAAGAAGTCGTTGTCGTCTGAGGCTCAGTCGTAGATGTTGACGTTTCTAACGGCAGTGTCGTGGTCGTGCTTGATACTGTTGATGTTGTTTGGGGTACGGAAGAAGAAGTAGATGTTGTTGTAGAACTAGTGGTTGTTGTAGTTGTAGAACTAGTGGTTGTTGATTCAACAAGACCATTCCATAAAGACAAATTGCTAATTGTAAGATGCCCAGGTTGGCAGCAAGTATCTATTGAGTACTGGCGGAATGTGAACATATCACCTTCATTAACAGGTATAGATTTGGTTCCTGTTGCATTGTTCTGTTGTGTAAGCAAGGTGTACACGCCGTTAACCGCATACTGGGGTGGGTCATACACCCAACCATCATTGGTTTGATACGCCCACGTAAAATCAACTGTGTTCACATCGGCAGGGATTGTGGTTTCAATTTTGACCCAATGTGCTCCGCCACAAGGAGAACCTTGTGGTGCTAGTTGGTTATCAGGACCGTGCAAGGTAATACTGCTACCAGAAACTTCAATGTACCCACCACAGTTTTGAGATTGACTGTATGTCCAGTTTCCAAGAGCATCTGCCTTAACAGAAGTAACTGGTGCAAACCAAGCCAGAAGCGCTACAGGGAGGTAAAACCAAAATCCTTTGCGTAGTTTAGGCACGACCCATTATAGCCGTTAGGTGAGATTTTGAATTTGCCTTTGGTGGTCTGGCAATGCTTGATGTACAAAAGTGCCGTAAGCACTGATTGCTTGTAAGTACGCATACACACGTTGGTAGTTGTAGTAAATATTATGTTCTAGTGCGTCAACTACTTCTGCCAAAACTTCTTTTGTTGTTTGAAGGATGTGCTCTTTCATTACATCAACAAATTCTGGGTGTTCCTCCACCAACTCAAAAAGGTCTGGAAAATCTTGAAGTGTGTAAACGGAATTATTATAAGTAATGACAGGACCAATATTGCTTACATTAATTTTAAAAGACATGTTCTACCACTTTCCAATTGGGCATGTTTGTGATTCAAGCCTAGTCTTTATTTTCATAAAGCAACCACATTCTTTACATTGAAATGTTGGTTTAAAAAGACGATCACAATTTCTACAGATTTCTAAACGCTTTTTTGTTAGTTCTTCGCTCATGCAGGCCAGTATACAACCGTTTCTACGGTTGTTGCTTGCGTACCAGAGGCTACAGGGGCAACAATAATTCCATGTCTTGTAGTTCTAGTCGGGCTGGCTGGAGTGGTTTGTATTTGGGCTACTGTTCCGCCAGCGCTCGTTTGTGCTGTTGCGGTTATTTGTCCAGCATCATTGGTTGCTACGTTCATATAGGAAACACCAATACTATTATCAGTGGTTGCCCCAAACCCTGAAGTGGCTACTTGTGAAACCACACCATTTTCCATTTTAATCAGTTTGATTGATGTGGTGTAATACGTAGTGGCGTTGTAAGTGTTTCCACCACCAGTAGCAGTACCCACACATGTTTGTTCAACATACTCTCCGCCTGTTTCTGAGTGCCACGCTAACGATGTTGGTGGAATGAGGGGGCAAGCGGTATACCCTGAGTAACATTTATTTCCTACAAGACCACCACCAGGTCCACAAGGTCCTGGGCATCGTGCTTCACAAGTTAAACCTGAAGGTGAACCATAGTAAACGGCGTTACCTTTGAACGTGGTGTAATAACAACAACCGTTAGTGCCAAGTAAATACCCAGTTTGTGCGCCGCAGTAATAACCGCCTGCGTCATATCCACCACATATGAATACCCCAATATATTGAGTTCTGTCTGGTCCACAAGTACCACCAACGATTGGTGTGGTGTAACTACAGTCGTAGTTGTAGTTATACGAATACGGTGTTACGTAGCAAGTCCCATCCCCGTTATTAACGTCACCAGCACTACACCCAAATGAAGATGTTTTTTCGGAAACTACTGCCCACCAGTTTTCTGAGTCTTTTACCCAAAAAGCAACACCCCATCCACCTGCTAATTCTCCGTAGTCAGCCCTAATACTTACATTCTTTGTGTTTGCGTTAAACGTAGTAAGTGGGTATGTATTAGCGGCTGAATACGTAGCGGCTTTATTAGATTGAATGCTCCAAGAGCCTCTGATATTTGACCACTTTGAAGGCAACGAGGAGCCGTTAGAACCTACAAACGCATCCGCAAATGTTGGGAGAATGCCAGATGTGGAGGCAACAATGCCAGTAATCATGGATTAACTCGTGATGTTTCCGATAAGGACCCATGTGTTGGCTGCGGTCTTAATCAAAGTAGCGGCTGCGTACTGACCGTTTAGTTTATATTTGTTGCTCTCCGCAAAAAGCGTGGCGTTGCCAGCAGAAACTGTCACTACGTTTGCCGCCGAGCCAGTCTGTAGAATATCTACACGGTCACCAATGCCAAAGTTTGCTTCACTATCGTTAGGTACAGAAATTGTCCACGCACCCGTAATTAATAGAATCTTTCCCAAGTCATTAAGAGTAAGAACTCTAGTCCCTGTGAAATCCTCAACTTGTGAGTTAAACCCAACCAAGTTCCTACTAGCGGTGTTTTCAGAAAGGCGAGAAATCACGAAATTTCTGCCCCGAACAACGAGAACGAAAGGTTGGCGCTTGACGCATAGACAGTCACTACGTCAGTAGTTGCCAATGTCAAACCAACACTCAAAGTGACGGTGTCTTTTGCCAAGATGTTGGCATCATAAATCATGTAGTGCTGGTTAGCAATAGTTGCACCAACAGGGCGTACAGCCACACGATAGGTGGCTGCCGTTGTTCCACGGTTACACACGGACAGCGTTGAAGCCACTACTGATTTCCCAGCACCTACGGTGAGAAGGTCGGTATTGGTAGTCGCTGATGGTGCTGATTGGGCAAGAACTTTATATGCTTGGGCCACGGGTGCTCCTTAGAAGTCTGTAATGACCCCCATTTTACCATCAATCTTATAAAAAGTGCTTGAGGATAGCCGTGGTTGCTAGAACCACCCAACAAAGATTGAACCAAATGATTGTTGGCATGGTCTTGATTGTTGATGTGACAATCAAAGCGATGCTTGACGCAAGAGCAAAAAGGTACATCCACCACCATTGTTTATCAAAGATAAGACCTGGAACAATGATTGAAATCTTGGTCATAAAAGCCCAAGCCTCAATAATGTTCACCTTTGTCCAATAATCTCGGTCACCCCAACGGCGTGTTACCTGCATAATTTCTGATGGTTTTAACATGGCTTTATCCTACTTGCTCATTGACAATCCTGCTCTAGGGGTCAGGGAAATAACCTCATGGTTTACTGTTGCTGGGACATAGATAAGGTCCCCAGGTTCTAGCGTGTAATCACCATAATCCGTAATCCATTTTGTTGAACCCTGGCATTGCCAAAAATAAACATCTTCCGTATCGTTATGTTTACCGAATCCGTGGTTTCCTTTTGCCGTAGACACGTAAACATGAGCCACAGTTAAGCCTAGGGTTTCCAAAACCGCTTCTGCGGACTTCATGGTGTGTCCATCTACGGTTGTCGTAAAGCACCCCCCAATGCGGCGAAACGAACCACCAGATTCTTTTGACGCTTCAATATTTTCGTTTATCTCATCCCATGTTGGGGTAGGAAAATAAAACCCTTTTGTAAAGATCACCATTTTCCCATACTAGCGCTAGTATCTGGTCATGGACAAAAAAGAACCATTTCATGTAGTTGTGCGAGATAGAAGTTGCGGAACATGCACAAAATGTTGTGAGGGTTACCTAGCAGGGGAAATCCAGGGGATACCTTTCTACGAAGGAAAACCCTGTCATTTTGTGGACATTGGTTCTGGATGTTCTATTTATGAAGACAGACCAGAAGAACCTTGTAAGGCATTCAAGTGCTTATGGTTATCTGACCCAAACTACCCAGAATGGTTGAAACCAAATATTAGTAATGTCATGTTTGTTGACAGGTACATTGGTCCACATCCTTATGTTTTTGCTAAAGAGGCTGGCGGGAAAATGGATGCCAGGACATTATCTTGGGCAATAAACTACATGTCATTCAATAAGTTTAATTTTGCTTGGCAATATGACGGTGGGTGGAACGCAATAGGTACTGACGAGTTTGTTAAAGCCTATTTTGAAAATGAGCGATATTATGCCCCAAACGGAAAAGTTGAGAATCGCTAGATTGTTAGTTCAAGGAAATCAAAATTAAAAGCAATTACTGTCTTTCTTTTCTTTGAGTTATTCACTGGGGAGCGATGTATCAGGGATGCTGGAAATAGCACAACGTCACCTTCGGATACGTTGAATCTTCTCACGATTGACGTATCAAACGGTTCAACAAACTCCGTCACACATTCCTGGTCTGGGAGTTCTAAATAATAAATACCAGAAAAGTTTGAACCAGCGTGATTGTGCCAATGGTGGTAGTCGCCACTCTCATATTGTTGGAACCAAACACCACGCATTTCAAGTGTTTTATGCAGTATTGAATCTGGGAGACTAGCCATGAAACCATTAATGTATTCACAAAACAGAGATGACCACGGTCTTTCCTCTTCCAGCAATGAGAAATCATATCTAGAGATTCGTTCTAAGTTATTAGATGGGTCTTTCTTTGATTCAAAGTCAGCAGACTCTATGAGGCTTAACATAACTGGTTTTAGAGAGTCATGGTTTGGCATTTTTCTAACCATGTATGAACCGTGATATTGGTGTTTTGTTACAAAATCAGACATTGTTCCTCTTTTACACGTATTTTTGGTAGGTATTCATTGACTTGTGTAAGTACTTTTTTATCATTTTATTTTCACGTTTTTTGTAAGCGGTATGGTATTCCTCTGTACGAAGTGGGCTTACCCCTGTATTATTAAAAAACCAATGATCTGGTTCAGCATAGTGTGCAATAAATACTTCTACATAATCGTTATAGTTTTCTTTAGGAAACTCTGGCCTCCAGTGTAACTGCTTTACACCATTATACAAAAGAGCATCCCTGTCCCCCCATGTATATTCTTTTCCGTTTACGTACATAGGCCATGAGACAGTTGATTTGAGTTGTATATCAATTGTGTATGTGCAGGCATTGTCGTCTAGATGTGGTGGCAAATTTGGAACGCCGTACTGTGGAGAGTACCGAAACCATTTAAAATAAGATGGTAATGCTGTACTAGAAAAGTTATCAACAACAATTTTATTTAATGTTTCGTATATTTCAAAAGGTAAAGATTCTCCATCAACAAATGTTGCTCTTGGGTCTGCACTTTTTCTTCCAACTGCGTTATTAAAATGGTTCTTTTTTTGTGGATGTGTGTTGATGTACTCAAGTATCACGCTCTGTTGCTGTTCAGAGATGACGTTTTTTAAAACTTTTGGTTTTTTTACCCTTTTCATATAACTAATGAAGGTTTGCACTCAAACTGGATTGGTTTATGCGGTGGTTCGTGGCAATCAATGAATGTACTAATCATCCATTTATCTCCAGAAATTGGAACTCTACCGACATGTGGGTGTGTCCAATACGCTGGAAATATTGATATGTCCCCTACAGATGCTGGAATAACAATATTGTGTGATGGGAATCCAGTCCCACCACCTACATCAACTGTGTTTAGGTACATGACAACACCAAGAACACGCAAATTAATAGGGTTTGAGGACCAAGGGTCACCATCAGTATGTGACCTGTAAAACCCATCTCTTGGGGAGTACCTTTGGAGTCTATAACCAGTGTCTTTTAAATCAACATGAAACAACTCAACGTATTCCTGAACGTACAATGCTAAAGCAGAATAAAGACCAACAGTTACTGCATCTTCACATTTAGTAAATACTGAACTGTTAATACCAAAAGAATCAACAACTGACTTTGAAAAAGAAAAGTCCATAGTGTTTTTTATTTTTGGGTTAAGCCCACCAAGTGTTGGCCCTGGTGAAAAAAGAGTTTCAAAGTTTTCAAGGCACTTAGTGACTAACTCAGAACATACGTTTTCTGGTATTGCATTTTTAACTACAGCAATAGCAGAAGATTTTCCAGCAGGGAATTCTATCCTCATTTGATTATCCGTCATGGTATGAATACTAGCGCCGAATCAACGAGATTTCCACCCTTCAAAATTTGGATTAAAAACTCTCCAGATTCTTCTGGAGTAAACGAACCTATTAGAGAATGTTTGTCCCGTAAAAATGAGTAATAAACACATTCTTTATCCCCGTTAGTCACGACTAACTTGCAGTTTTCTACGGTTTCAAAATCGTTCAAATAATCAAACAATATTGGAAATGCGTGGTTAACTTCATCGGGTATATGCATCATAAACCCGTTGTTAACGGGAACTACTACTACACATGGTTTTGACCTATCAAACTCAATAGATTTTGTTTTTTCCGAATCACCTATTTGGATTGGAAGGCTCCACTCCTTGGCAAGTTCCTCTGCTTCTTCTAGTTGTTCTTCAGATTGGCAATAAACAATCCTATCCATTTTTGTTTTCCTTACGCAGTTTTGTATCTATCTTATTTTGTTCTGCTTTGTACTTTCCATGAAAATCTTCGTTTCTCCACGCACCATCAAATCCAAGATTATCAAGGAGCGCATACATGGATGAATCTCCTCGTTTTAATGTTGATTTCTTTGTAGTGTCCTCACGTTTGAATGGGATTACGTGGTACAGAGGGGTTCCTTCTTTAATTACAAACTCGTTATCAACTTTTATATTCAAAACTATGTTTGCATGATGGTAATAGTCAGTATTGACAACTCCAGCCATAACTTGGTAATTTTGGTTTGGTTCCCATTGAGGACCTATAAGCAATGATGAGTAGCCTGGTGCTGTCTTAATAAGCCAAGGATTTAGCAATTTTACATAATTAGATGTTTTTAATTTTCTATCGTTTGCCATTGGACACTCACCAGTTTGGGCAAAATTAAACTGATTTTGAGCAACACCCTCGTCTGAAAAGTACTGTTTTTTTTCTTCTTCTGTAAGTACGCCCGTTTCCAATACAGTACTACTGGAGTGGTTGTATTTAGTATCCCATGTAGCATTTAACTTGCTTATAGGTGGTCGTATGGATATTTCTGCCCACATAGGTATTGTATACCCAGAACGCAAAAAATCTGATAGACCAGAACACGTACGAAGACTTGCATCTCCCTTTTGTAGTTTTTCATACCACTCTGCAAATTTTGTATTGCTTGCATAAGCGGAAATTGATGGATGATAAAAATGATTTGTTGGTGGTACCATCAAAACTTCATTTGGTTTAATTTCTGGTATTTGCTCCCAGGTATCTGCTTTTACTAGCCCATCTTCATTATTTTTGATTTTTGAAAATAGACGCATGTGGAACTCTCTTTCGTTGTAGTGTCATTGACCTTAGTGACGTATAGTGTTGAATTATTGGTTCTCTTGATTGATAAGCATCTAGACCCATAGATGCTACTTCTTTTGGTATTAACCCCTGCCCTTGTGCAACGTGCCACAAATGAGGAGTAGCAAATAACTCATAACCAAACCTAGGAATATCAGTGTCTAATGGTACTCGTTCTTTCCACAATTCAAGAAGAAAACTCAGTGTATCTGGAATTTTTGCGTTTTTCTGAGCAACCCACATAGCCGAATCTTCTCTATCTGATATGTAGTGCAATGAAATCATAGTCAGGATGTTATCCATTAAAGAATCAAAGGTTTTTCTGTAATGTTCAACCTGGGCTACTGACGAAGGTCCAAATGTTGGCAAAATTGCACAAATCATTCTTGCCTGTTGAATTGAGGTTGAAATTGATGTTGCCTCAAGTGGTTCTACAAAGGAGGAAGCAAGACCAACGGAAGCACAGTTGAACTCAAAGGAGTGTTTAAAATACCCAGATTTGTATCTGATTATTCTTGCTGGGGTTATTTCCCTACCATATGCTTCAGAGAGTTCTTTAACGGCCTGATCGTCTGAGCAAAAATCAGATGCAAAGATATAACCATTTCCTCTGCGTTCTTGAGTTGGTATCTCAAACACCCAGCCATTTGCTAACGCTCGTGCTCTTGTGTATGGTCGGATTTCCCCAGACTCGTCTGGTGGTGTTGGAAATACTGCAGCAGAGTCAGTGGGCAAATAGTCTCTGTACGAAATAAAAGTATCTTCTTTAACTAGTTGTGACATCAACATACGTTTAAACCCAGTTGCATCAATATAGAAATCTGCGGCAATGTTTAAACCAGTGTCTGTTGAAATTGATGTAATAAACCCGTTTTCTGGGTTTCTTTCAATTTTTTCAACAATTCCTTCATGCAACTCAACCCCTCTATCCTGAGCAAGTCGTTTGAGGTAATTGTTTAGTTTGAAAGTGTCAAAATGAAATTGATTTGTTGTGTTGTGTTGTTGATGTGGGTCTTCCGTTTGGATAACCTCGTTATCCCATAGATGATCTGAGTTTACGGCTGCTGTGAGAGGCCACCCGTTTTCAAGTGCAAATGCATAGTTTGAGTAATAGTCGTTTGGCCCAAAGCCACCCTCTGAAACGCTATGAAAATAGTCTGGTGTATGATTTGTCCAGTTTTCAAACCTGATTCCGTATTTGTGCGTTGCAGCGCATTCACGAACCATTTCATTAACATCTATACCGTGTGGGGTAGTAAAGAACTGTTTCCAGTGCTCTGTTGAGCCTTCCCCAACGCCAATTATTCCTATCTTTGCTGAAGATACAACTGTTAATTTGTAGTGTGGAAAAAAACCACGGGCCATTATCGCAGTAAGTAATCCAGCAGTACCAGAACCAACTATACAAACATGTTTTTGCATGTACTACCTAAACCAAGAAACAATTGAATACTTTACTTCCTCGCTGTTTTCTCCAACAGGGTTAGCGTAATGGAAATACGGAAAGTTACTTGGGAACAAAACTACAGAACCAGCCTTTGGTTTTACTGTCACATTAAGCAACGGGAATGTAAGTTCTCCACCATCACTAACGTCATTTACAAATCCAACAAGACTAAATACTCTCCCGTTATCTTGGTGGTGGTCAACATGGCCCCGATATTCAGCGCCAGAACCATACTTAAGAATTCTGTAACCTTCGTTTGTTGATACTTCAATATTGAATGAATTTCTGTAATGCCAAATAACTTTTTCTAATTGTTCAGTAATATCTTGTGCGGATTTAGCCAAAGGTATTACTCTTTCAACTTGGATATTGTCAACTGGAGACATTAATGGAGAAAGTTCACAACCTTGTGAAGAACGGTACGAACTTGTTGTTGCGGTGCTTTCTCCGCCAGTTTGCGACCTAAACCATTGGACATATCCCCAATCTTGTTTACATTCTCCTTCTAAAAGTTCTATAAAGTTTGATGGTTTAAAAGCATTCTCATACACGTATATACATGTACCAAGTTCAATTGGTTTCATTTTGTTAGTCTTTCGTTAGGAATCTATGTCTTTGATTATAGTCACGTTTGAGTTGGGTATGTGCGTAGAAATGTTTCTTGTGAAAACAACAAGGGTTCCAGGGGCTCCAGGGTTTCCACTAGCGCCAGGGTTTCCAGGGTTTCCAGAGTTTGCTGTCCCACCAGTACCACCTGGGTAGGTAGGGTTGTGATTTGCTACGGTTCCTGGGGTATGACCAGTGACGTTGTGGGTATTGGCGTTATGACCACTGACATTGTGGGTATTAGCGTTATGATTAGCGACATCGTGGTGATTAGCGTTATGACCACTGACGTGGAAGTGGTTTGCATGGTGTCCATCTTGTGCAGCAACATGTTTTGTGTGTGAGTGACCTTTATGCGTTGGGTGACCAGCGTTATGCGCTGCGTTTCCTGCAGTATGGGCTGCTGGTCTATGGTGCGCTGGGTTATGGGTTTTTGGGGGAGTTGCACGAATAACGGTTGAAGCGTTATGAAGCGCTCCAAGGAAATGACTAGGGTTATGGTATGGGTTTCCAGGAACTGTATGTGGGTGTTGGTGGTTTGGGTTTGAATATGGATGATTTGAAGCAGCAATATGCCACGCAATTGCTCCGCCTTCTGCATGATTTGCATAAGCCCCACTACCAGAATCATGGTGGTTTGCAGTAGCCCCACTACCAGAATCTGAATGGTTTGCAGTAGCCCCAGTACCAGCATCCGTATGGTTTGCAGTCGCTGGGTTTAAGTTTGCAGTACCAGCAACTGTTGTTCCAGCATTTCCTGCTACTCCAGCATTTCCAGAAGTGCCAGAAGTACCCGATGCTCCAGTAGTTCCCTCGCTCACAAAAGTTCCACTCCCAGTAATGTTGTTTGCAACAATAACCACTGAACCACCTGCTTGACCAAACGACCCACCAGTTCCCTTTAATCCCTTTGTCCCAGCAGTTCCAGCGTTTCCAGCAGTTGCGCCGCCTGCTGGTGAAGGAGCCGCTCCGCCTGGATTTGCAGTTCCGTCTGCTCCGTCTGCTCCGTCAGAACCAGCAGTTCCTTTTGTTCCAGGATACCAACGCTTAACTTGCAACCCAGTTTGACGTACTCCATAAATAAGTGAGTCGTAATCATCAATAGAAGCAATAGATGCAATGCTTCCGTCAATAGCATCGGCAGAATTGTATCCAGCAGTCCCGTCATCACGAGTCATCACGCTTCCAGCAAGAACAGACGTTGTCTGCGAGGTTCCGCTTGGCATACCTACTGTGCCACTGTTAGCAAGCGTTCCTTTTACAAATATCTTAAATCCGTTTGTGAATAACGTAATTCCGCTATTTACAGTCAGGTTGTTGTAGTACATATCTCTAGAAATAGTTTGATTAGTAGATATGACAACATTACCGTCAGCACCGTTTCCAAATAATTTTAACGCTCTGTCGTTTTGAGCAGTCTTGTTTGAAGGTTTGTTGAGTCTAATTTTTTTCATTATCCAACCTGCATGTAATAGACAGTTCCACTAGCACAGCCAGTACCCCCAGTTACGTCTGTTGATACTGCTGCATTTAAACTTGAATCAGAAGAGATAATTAAGACTACACCACCGCCACCGCCACCTGCTCCTGGAGTTCCAGGGGCAGAAATGTAAGCAGTGCCTGAAGTTACTGTAATGTACCTAGCAACGACCATAACAACGCCACCACCTGCGCCAGCAGTTCCACCAGCGCCACCACGAAGAAATGTCGGGGTTGGACTAGCGGCAGATACCGCCCATCCTTTAACTGCTTGGAGTGGTTGTTGGTAATAGATAGAACTACCAAGGGCTGCTGTTGGGGCAGTGGCGGTTTGTGAGGCACTAGCACCACCAAGACTGTGAGTAACTGATGCCGATGTACCCCCACCTTGTCCTAACGTGCCAGCAGTAGAATAACCAGTCGTATAACCGATTCTTGCTCCAGGACCAAGTGTTAGGACATTACGAACAAACAACCTATAGCCGTTTGTTGACACGGTAATACCACCAGCAATAGTTAGGTTTGTATAAAACTTGTCCTCAGTCAAAGAAGTGTTAGCGGAAATTGTTGCATCACCGTCTGAGCCAGAACTGTAAATAGGGTCAGGAACATTAATGTAATCAACTACATCAGTCCATGTACTTGAGATTGTAGATGTACTTTCCGCAGTTGATATTGTCGTTCCATTTAAGCGAACGAACGATGCCATTACGACTCCTCAATACCAGTAAGGATAATATTTACTGCTGAGTTAGTACTTGCCGAACCAATGATTTGGTCGCTATTTGTAGCGTTTGCAGTGCTTCCGTTGTTGTTTAACACCAAAGATGTTGAAATGGTTACAGTTTCGTTTGCTGCTAAAGAAAGAACATTTAAGAAGTTTTGTGACGAAGCCTGAGCCACGTTGAGGGGTTTTAGCACCAAAGTAACTGTTACAGCACTACCAGTGGTGTTACATAGCAAGATTTGCTTGATGATTGTGGTAGTACTGATTGGCGTGGTGTACAGCACCGTTGATGTTGTCGTAGTCAACTGGGTTGGCCCAGAAAGACGTTTTTGGGTGACTGGCATTACATAACCTCCATATAGAATCTTATTAAGTTATCACGAACTACATTACTATCTACCCAGGCAGTACCATTCCACAGTAACACTTCTCCAGTTGTAGGAGATGGGGCCGCCACATTACCAATATCGTCAAGAGCATTGATAGTAGGAATGCTGTCTGCAACCCATGCTGTTCCATTCCACTTAAGGAACTGACCACTTGATGGAGTTGCTGCCGAAACATCACCAATGTCATCAAGCGCATTAATTGTTGGTATTGCTGCTGGAACCCAGGCAGAAGAAGCAGAAACATACTTTAGGAAGTTTCCGTCTGCTGGTGATGGGACAGTAACATTGGACAGGTTATCCAGTGTTGCATTTAACGACACCGAAGCAGAAGAACCTTCACCTGGCGTATGTGAAACCGTAAGCCCAGTACCAGCAGTAATGTCTGACATATAGTTGCCAGTGGTTTGCGTACCAAGAGCAACAGTGTTATTTGGGAGAGTTACTGTTCCTGTAAATGTTGGCGAATTTAAGTTTGCTTTAAGGTCAAGTGCTGTTTGTTGTGCAGTAGAAACTGGTTTTGCCGTGTCTGCGGTATTATCAACGGAACCAAGACCAACCATTGTTGCCGTAACACCAGAAACTGTTCCAGTAAAAGTTGGGGAAGCAATTGGTGCTTTAGTGTCAATCTGTGTTTGGATTGCAGATGTCACGCCATTCAGGTAACCAATTTCCGTATCGGAAACATCTGTTACTCGTGCTTGAATCGTTGTGGTATCAACTGACAGCACATTGGATACTAGATTGATTCCACTCCCGTTAGTTATTGTTTGTGCGGCGTTAAACGGGGCGTATGTGATGTTGTCAGTTCCAATAACAATTGGATTTGTAGCACTGTTATTTATATATCCGTACCCAGCGTTGGTGTTTCCACCCATAACAAAGCAGAAGTCTCCAGTAGCCAGTTCTCCAGACGGGTTATTGTCAGCGTCTGTTGCTCTTGTGACTACCCAAGGGGCGCTTACGCTACCGACTGCCGTAATGGTATAAATACCATTTTCTTTTGAATCGGTCTGCGACTTAACAAGAATTCTGTTTCCAACAACAACTGAGGCTCCATCAATAGTTCCAATTGAACCGTTTGTTGCTTTTGTAATTGTTGCACCAACACCGCTAGTTCCATTGTCATATGTGCCAGCGAGGTTGCCAATTGTTGCTGCAACTACTGCTGCATGAAAATTGATTCCAGCAGTCACATTATCTACATATTGTTTAGTAACTGCCTGAAGCGCTGATGATGGGTCTGCAGCAAGTGTCACCGTTCCAGTTGCAGTAATGTTTGCAAAAGTTACTGATGCACTTGTCCCAACTGCCTGCCCAATGGCTACAGTCGGAGTTGCTGTTTCCCCAGAGTTATTGGTAAGGGTTACACCCGTTCCAGCAACAAGAGATGCAACGTAATCACCAGTAGTCTTTGTTCCAAGAGCAACTGTGTTGTCTGGAAGAGTTACAACACCAGTAAAAGTTGGTGAAGCACTTGGGGCCTTAGTATCAATCTGTGTCTGAATAGCAGAAGTGACTCCGTCTAAGTAGCCAATTTCCGTATCGGTTACGTTAGCAACACGTTCTTGGATAACTGAGGTATTAACGGCAATTGCGCCTGTTCCGTCTGTATAAGTAAGACCAGTACCAACAGCGTTTCCAATAGCGTCTTGTGCTCGCTCGTCAGTAAAGTAAAGGGATGTTCCTTCGGCAATATCTGTCGTGGTTAAACCATCAGCGTAAGCAACAGCGTTAGTATATGCAGTTGATGCTGCACCAATAGCATCATATGTTGCTGAAGCAGCATTAATTGCACGTAAATTAGTAAAATAACGGTTAGTTCCTTCTGGGACAGACGTTGTTGTTAGAGCAGAAAAACGACCATCGGTATAGATAGTTGATTGACTAACTGCGCTAATTGTCGCAACAGAGGCACTTCCTACATGGTCATATGATGATATGGTTGCATCAATGGCCCGTTGATTTGTAAAGTATAGATTTGTATTTTCTGCAATGTCTGCCGTTGTAAGAACATCAATTGCTTCGTAAAGCGATTCTACTTCTCCCATTAGGGATGCTTGTATGGCATTTCCTGTTCCATATGCATCGTAAGCACTTGCACTTACTGCAATAGTGGGGGTGGAACCTTCACCTGAATTGTTTGTAATGGTCAGACCAGTACCAGCAACTAGTGACTCAACATAGTTACCAATGGTGTCAGTAGCAAGGTTTATGGCATCGTTATACCAAACAGATGAGGAGTTGTTATAACGGAGAAAATCACCTGCGGCTGCTCCCGTAATAGTTACATCAAGTAACTCTGCAAGTTTTGTGTCTTCATAAACAAAATAGTCAGTGCTGGACCAGTTAGCGCCAGTACCAATCTTCATCCTGCCACTGTCTGTTTCGTAGCAAAGTTCACCAGCAAGAAGTGCTGGGTTAGCACTAGTCCAGTTTGCTGCAGTATCTCTACGTATTTGGATTCTAGAAGCCATTAGCATTTCCTCCGTCAATTGGTGACATATCAAAGGTACTACTTGCTGTACCACCGTCTAAATAGCCTGAAAAACCACCACCACCAATGTTGTCTTGGTTTACCCAGTTTGTGCCGTTATATGCAAGAACTTGCCCGTTAGCAGCAGTTGTAATAATAACATCTGATAGATCATCAATGGAGCCAACGGTGCTGGCAACACCTGGAATAAACTTAGTACCGTTAAACTTAAGTACTTGGTTGGTTGTAGCACCAGTTGGGTCAATTTCAATGTTGTCTACGTAGAGGATTGGCGCTTTGAAAGTGTCGTCTGTTTTAAGAACATTGGCAGAATCACGGTATAGGTTTACATCGCCAACAGCAGAACCATCTCCCCAAGTAAGTCGCCCACCTGCTTCAACTTTTAAGCGAGCATATGTATCTTGGTCAACATAGACAGTTACAGCGTCAGAACCAGCAGATGATAATTGCTTAACGGTAATAGGTACTGTAAATTTTTGTGCCACGACCTCAATCGCTTTCTATGTTGTGACTCCTCAGAGTCTGTTTGACTATCAGCCAGTTACAACAATGGTGTAGTCGTTAGCCGAAATAGTTCCGTACAAGACAACTGACACGGTGTCTGCGTTGGCACGGGTTACGTCACCAATTACCGTAGCACCAGTTGCTACTTCATAAACTTGTACAAGCACATCAGACGTGTTGAAAAGGTGACTCACTGTTGTCGTGGAAACTCCAGTAGAAGAAGCCGCACAACCCTGCTTGGCAACACGAGCAAGTTTTGAAGCACTTGTTGTGGCAGTTCCAGCACTTGTCTTAATACCAAGGTTTGTGCGAGCACCAGCAGCGTCTGAAGCGCCAGTACCACCGTCTGCAACGGCAACGTCTGTACCGTTCCAAACACCTGTGGTGATTGTACCGAGCGTGGTGATTGAGGACTGACCAACGTAAGTTGATGCAATGTCAATCGCATCAGCCGTAATTGCCGTGCGGTTTGCTGTGACGTTGACATTGATAGTGTTTCCGTCTTTTGAAAGACCATCACCTGAAGTGAATGAGCCAGCGCCAGAGAACTGAGTCCAAGCAATTGCGGTTGAATCAATGGTGATTGTTCCATTGGTGGATACAATAAATCCCTTGTCAGAGTTGGCTGAACCTTCTTCAACGAAGGTAAATGTTCCTGGCTTTAGTTCACCTGTGTCGGCTGTACCGTTAGCATCAGATGAGCGTGATGCTGCACCTGATGTTGTTGCTACGTAAATGCCGTTTTCAAGGGCAGTGCTTTGGTTCTTTACGAGAACACGATCACCAGCAACAAGTGTTACCCCGTCAATCGTGTCTCCAGCATTGAGGTCTGAAGCAAGGTTGATTGGGTCAGTTGTTGCAACTCTTACGGATTGCTTGACATCAAGACCTTGACGGGCAGCATCAACATAACCCTTAGTGGCAATGTGGTTAGAATCTGTTGGGGTAGCGACCTTTGCATTGCCGTTTCCATCACGTTTTACAAGTTTAGAAACTGTTGCATCTGAGGTTGCATCTGTGAGCATTTGCCACATTGCGGCTGGCAATAGACCAGCGCTGTCGGTGTCAGCAACATTGAGGGTAAGCGTGACAGTACCATTTGATTCTGATACGGTAAGGGCTTCAGCAATACCAGCACCACCACCAGAAACGATAGTGTGAGGGAGTGAAACAAACGCCGCACCCGTGTACACCTTAATGGTGTCGGTTGCAGTGTTGTAAATTAGGCGACCTTCAAAGTTACCCGATGAAGGGTCTGTGCCTAGTTTTTCAAAGGTGGCACTAATCAGTTGGTTCTGATTGAGGTCAATATTAGTTAGAAATTTTTGAGCCATGAAGAATCCTTACGTGAGGTAGGCGTAGCCTGAGAACGCTGATGAAAAGTTTACTACAATTTGTGAGGTGCTTGTATAACTGATTTCTCCGAATACAACCGTTTTTGCACTATCAACAATAGATACGGATGGGTAACCACCTAAAGAGTGGGTAATTGTCCATATTGTTGATGCTGTTCCTTGTGTATGCACATGGCGTGATGCCTTGGGATAAACAAGGTTAAGAACTTGGTTTGGCGAAATTCCTGTAATGCTGGCAGAAGCAGTTTCACCAGTAGTAACTGTGCCAATAGTTAGAACATTTGGGGGACCAGCAACACCAGGGTCGCTGACAACTATGTCAACGGTTGAAGAGTTTACACTTAAGTTACCAAGAGCAGATTCGTCTACATAGACAATGCTGTCATCTGGACTAAGTACAAGGGTGTAATCAGGCATACGGGTTAGTTGCCACCGAAGCGTCTACAACAATGGTTCCTGAAGCAATTCTGTCCCAATCTCCAGCGCTGTCTTGAACAAACAGGTCAAAGGTATGCCTACCTGCAGGAATAGGGTTTTTATCCGAAATATGCATTTCTAAGGTAGTCCCAGTCTTTGGGGCCAAGTAACCACGTCTGTTAGCAGTGAGGGCAATAATTGTTGCTTCGTTGGGGGCAGTTGAGTACCAACGCAAGTCAAGAGTCTTTACATTGTTAGCGTCTACTGCCTGAAGGTATGCATTAGAAACAACCTGAAGTACCCCAAGACTATCTTTCCACGTAAATGTTTTACGGAAATCCTGGTTTTGGGTCATACGGAGTTCCATTGATTGCGCCTCACTTCCATCGGTTACTGTATTATTGGCTTCTACTGCAATAACTCCACTACTAATTTTGTAGTAAACACCGTCATACTCGGCTAAAACATCATACTCTAAGTCACCAATTGGTAATTCAGCAGTTTCAGCAGCAGTAAGAGATAACATAATTTCACCAGAGCCAGTTATCTCCGCAGTAAGTTTTCTCTTAGAGTTACTAGTGGATTGTATTTGAGCCTTAACAGCAGTAGGAACCATCAACCGATGACGGGCTTTACTTTTGGTTACAAGGATACGGTAAAGGGGAAGACCCTGAGTAATGGTGTAATTAACAGTACGAGCGCCCATCTACCTATTGTACCCCAATTACTTTTTACCTTTACCTTTGCCACCAGTCTTCTTTGGGAAGTCGTGACCAATCTCAGCCATTTTTCTACGTACAAGACTTTCCATGTTTTTTACGGCACGGTGGTCTGAAGGGGTACTAGCCATGTGGACAACCCCGTCACCTTTGATGCGAAGTTGGATGTGACCGCTTTGGGTCTTGTGACCCATCACAGGGGTGCTTCCTTGCCCTACACGGGACAACATCTCACGAAAGGGCTTGTCGGTGGTCAAACTACGGACACGGTCTTCATTAAGAGCGTGTTGGTCCCAATTAAGATGCTCTTCTGTACCCATGCATAGATTGTACTACTCTCTAGGCATACGGTACGGGAGAATGTCCTCCATGCGCTTGAGGGCTTCATCAAACTCTTCTGGGGTGCTGAAGACACGGATTACGTGCATGCAAGGGTCAGCCCCATCTTCCATCTCGTTTTCTTCTTCGTCTGTGGTTGGGATACCATCGTGCATGTAACAGGTTGGATACAGACACCATTTGTTGTCAACCCCCATTGCCAACCATGTGTCAAAGTCAAGTTCTTCTTTGTTTGTCATCTTTGTTCCTTTACTTCATTACGGATAGTGTTACCTGATATTCACCATACTCTGGCTGGTCAATCGCAGTAACCATGACTGAACTAAAGCCTTGGTTGTGAGCGAGTATAACAGCCTGTTCCTTTGCGTCAAGCATCTGAGGCGTATTTATTGTGTAGGTGATTACCATATCTAAATCCTATCGTCAGTAGTCGTACTTTGAAAACTTCTTTATCTTCTTTTTTTCTTTGCGGTCATTTGAAGATTTGCGGTTTTCTTTATGAATGTGGTAATCCTCGTACGACTCATCCTCTTCATCGGGAAACTGCGAACTTAGATTATTATTTTTTTGGTTCATCTGTTTTACGGAACAACTCGGAAAGTCGCTGTTCTACACGAGCATCACGGGTTGTAACCAATTCACGGAAGCGTTGCTTACCGTATTCTCCTAAACCATTTTGAAAGTCTGTCATGTCCCCTACCATAGCAGTTTTGTTAGAACTTAAACATACTGGACCAAGGGTCCGATTTTTCCCTTGCTCTTATAGCCTTATTATGTGCTTTTGCTTTTTGTTGTCTTTCAAAGGCAGGGTCGTCACGGGTAAGTTGTTTTTTACTCAATGGTTTTGGCATTGGGTTTGCGGCGGCATTAACATTAAGTTCATCGTATGCCTCCATTCCTGGAAGGGTGTTTTGAACACCAATGCCTCTTGCTGAAACACGTTCATTATCAACGCTTAAACTTAATGAATTATCAACAGACCCAGCACCTAATCTTTCCACAAGGTCTAATGCTTCATTTTTTGCTTCCCTAACCCGTACTGGGGTGTTTGCAACATGGTGTCTGTAAAAGGCTTGCGAATAGTTAGAAACATCACCTAATCCCATTGATTCTAATTGACCATGTATTGCAGGGTTTTCATGGGTTAATTGACCTAGGTAAAGATGACGAGCAGCAGTTTGGTATTCAGGCTGTTCTTCTAGTGGTTTAACAGACCCACTTTTATTTGATTTTATTAATGCCGCCCTCTTTTTTTCTTTTATTTCCTTACCTAAACCTCCTAAGTGAGTTTTAGCAAGTTCAGTCATATCAGGTAGTGTTTCTAGAGCAGATTTACCGCCAGTTGCTACATGCAGACGAGTAGCAGCGTATAAAGCCATTTCATGCTTATCTTTCCACCCTCTAAAGTCAGCGTGATAACCACCTGTTGAATTTGCCATCCATAGGTCGTTAAACCTTCCTGGATTTTGTGCTGGGTCAAGTGTGGGCTCACGCCTTTTTGGTGTTCCACTATCCCAACCTGGTTGTTCTGCGTAGCGGTCAGTGTACGCATCAGCAGCACCTTCAAGAATTGGTGAGGTAACTGTTCTTGTTCTTCCTGACCCTTTTTCTGCTGCATTTATTTCAAGAGACTTTGCGCTTCTACGGCTTCCTGTTCTTTCTTTTGATACATCAAAATCTTCTTTATGACCCATTTCGTGGGCAAAGGAACCAGGACCAGTATTATGCGTGTCATTATTAGAACTTAATTGTATTTTGTGAGCACCAATCTCGTATCTTCCTGCTTTAACAGATGAAGATGTCATTGTTGTTGCATTAATTTTGTTAGGGTCTTTTAACCCAGCGACACTTGGGCTCATTACGTGTGTTGGCATATCCGTATTTTCGGCATAACTAACTGCAAGTTTTGAAGATGTGTTTAGCGCTTTAGAAATATCACTACGGCGTTTTTCTTGTGGGTATGTTGGGTCATCTGAGGTCATAGTCCCTGTTGCAGGGTGAAACAACATTCCTTGGGGATTTTCCCATTGTTGATAAGGGTGTACAAAATCTTGAGTTTCCCCACCACCATCAGGGGTAAAGTAGGTGTTATTGAACTGTGAACCAAGAGTAGGCATGACTAATTATAGACCAGGTAATTCTGGCTGTTCATAAACGTCACGCTTCATACCCTTCATGCTTCCTTTTCCTCGCATTGCAGAAGGGTCTGCTACTCGTGACATGTACGTTTCATGTGCTGTTTTAGCAGTTTTACCAAAACCAAGTTCATTTAGTACAGGGCGAACATGTGGCATATGTTCGTACATATGACCAAGCATTAGTTTTGTTGTTGGTATTTCAATATTGTTATAGGAATGGGAACGATTAAATAATGTGTCTCCCAATTCTTTGCGGTTTTTCATTCCTTCTATTCGCTCAGGGTGTGCTGCTACGTGAAAACGAACAGCAGAATAAAGCGCTCGTTCTTCTGCATTCCACCTACCAAAGGTAGACGAATACCCAGTCGTACTAATATCTTTTGCACGTAGTTGTGGGTTAGTCAAATGCTTTTCAAATTGACCAGAATAGTGATGCGCCCTGTCGGATAAAGAATCTGCATACCCTTCACTAACTGGGTCATAGATGGCTATATCTATCCCACGCCTACCTTTACTGAAGATGTCTCTTTGGTTCTCATCTCCATAAGGTTCTGTTGTGTGACCCAACTCGTGAGCAAGGGTATTAGCGTTGGCTTCGTACCCGCTTATGTTAGTACTGTGCTTATACGTGATTTTAGGTGGTTTTGTTGTATCTGGCTCATACCGTGAATGCCATGTTTGGTAGGTATACCCAAAACCAAAGTTTTCTGGCAAGTAACCACTTTCAATTTCAATCTTTTTACCAACTGCGTGTTTTTTACCACTCTCTCCTTTAGTCGGGTACACGTTTGGTCGGTAGTTATTGTCTTTCAACCAATCCATTGCTTCAATCTCAGATACACCAAACCCACCATTAACACTTTCAATATGGTCAAATGGTTTACCTTGAATCGTGTGTCCCTCATCATTTGTCCAATGGACATCTTTTTCACCAACAAGTGAATGAATATCCCCAGGGTGTTGAACTTTCTTTCTGTATTGTGACCAAAAATTCTTATTTGGAATAGGTTTGTCAGATGGTTCGTGTGTTGATATTTCTTCTACAACATCTGTTTTCCTTTGGCGAACCCCAACAACAATTTCGTCACCACCACGTGCATTTGCCCAACCTGCATTCCATTCGGTTGGTTTAGTGGTAACACCTTTACCTTGTTCATACATATGTGTTGGTATATCTAAATTATTTGCTGCGTTTGCAAGTGCTACATTTTTTTCGTACCTAGTCTTAGTATCACCATAATTTGGTAAATTCTTGCGATAAGGTTTTTTAGCCACAAACCGTTCATGGGAACTATTGTAAGCATCTATTTCTTTGTTTTTTTGTATTCTGGCATCTGCTTGCTGTTGAAGTTCATCCATGCCCATTAGACGCAATGTTTTGTTAATAGCGCCCATTCGTTGCTCAGTAGGAATAGTTGGGTCGTCTTTTAGCCCCGTATAAGAGTGTGGGCTAAACAACATCCCTTGTGGACTATCAGATGTACCAAAACCATCAGCAATTTGAGGAGTACGTTGTTCTTTTGTGGGCAATTCACCTTCTGGAGTAGCCAACTCTGTAGAAGACATAACAGACTTTGACTTGGGGTCTTCCCAGTATGTGTTGCTAAATTGCGGTCCTAAAGGCATGGTTAATTATAAACCATTATCCTCCGTTGGAATAAAAGCCTCTACCTACAAGATTTACTGCTGGAGAGAAGTAAACAGGGCGCAACTTCTCATTACAGTCTGGACACAGACTTGTCTTCTGCTCATCGTAGATACTGCGAGTTTCCTCGTGACGATGGTTGTTTGGGCATTTATAAGCGTATGTTGGCATACTTCAACTATAATTGATAAATGGCGGCGCATGAGAGCATAAATGATAAGCAATTCTTTCATGGGACTACTTTTCGCTTTGGTCACATCAAAGCAGGTGACCACATTAGACCAGGGGTAGAAATTGATGCAGAACCGTACCATGATGCAGAGATGTTCCCTGAAGCAAGGCATTGGGCGCATGCCACCCCGTTTTTATCTGCTGCTCGTAACTACGCTGAGTGGAATGCCAATGGTGACCATGAAAATGCTGCTGAGTACGACAACTATGAACCGCATGTGTTTCAAGTAGAGCCTGTAGGGGAAGCAATGCAAGACCCAAGACACCTTGCTGGTATTCGTGCAAAGAGACTTCGTGTAATACGAAGAGTGCTACCTGACGAATAACCTATACTTGTTTTATGCCACGAGAGCCACGAGACACACATAACAAGGAATACCCCCTTGAAAAACTAAGTCAGGTTCAATTTCGTTATTTGTACGACAAACCCATTAGTCCTGGCGGAATGCATAGAATTAATGTTCAAGCAAGGCATTATTACCCTGCCAATAAAAAAGACCCCACAACAGGGAAATTGGTGGAAGATGCAAGTGGCAACCATGTACAAGTAGCAAAACAAAACACTTTCCACGATGCTGGGCATATGGACTGGGATGGTTCTGGGAAACTAGAAGAAATCCACGTTGATACCAACTTTAGAAGGAAGGGTGTGGCTACAAAGATGTGGAATGTTGCCAAAGCATATTCTGCTACAAGTTCTGGTGCAATACCGCACCCAACACACTCTAATGAAAGAACGCTTGAAGGTGACCAATGGGCAAAGAGCACAGGTGACCCTGTACCCAAAAATGAACACCCAAGTAATTGGCCTGATGCTGAGTGGGAATAATGGCTAAAGAACACCTTTACGGCGAACAATTACAGATGTTCATGCCTGCCCGTGACTTGATGAGCGTACCTGCTGGGGACTCATGGCCCATACTCATAGGTCACGAAAGAAGCCCTTACCCTGATGGTTTAAAGTTCCTAAAATCAATGTCTGAAGACAAGCGTACATACAACTCCAAAATTTATGACGCAAAACAGTTAAATCGGAAAACAAACACGACATTGGAAGAAAGCATCAAAGAAAGAGGCGTAGAAGAACCTGTGTCTATAACCCACATTAAACAGTTTCCACATAAGATGATTGCAGATGGGCATCACAGAATTGCTGTAGCGCACTCTTTAGACCCAAATATGGAGATTCCAGTAAAACATCACGCAAGTAAGTTCTGGGATGAGGAACAGTAATGGCATTAAATCCTGACCAATTTGTAACCGTTTATCGTGGTTTATCGGGTATAGACCACCCCGATGGTCTTGACCCTGAATTGATTGGTCCCCATTGGACACACATTAAAGAAGCAGCACAAGGTTTTGCTGGAAAAACAGGTTCGGTAGTTACTGCACAAGTTAATAAAAAACACTTGTTGCAAGATAGTAGCACTGGTGAAACCCACCCTGACTTATTGCACAATTATGGAATGGGATATGACATTGTGCATAAAGTATTCCCAGATGATACGGAGATGGAAACATTTGTCCAACCTGGCAACAAAGTACATATTACGCATATGGAAACGCACCCTAACAACCCAATTCGGGATAAGTGGGAGTTTAACCCCCCAATGGTTAGAGACAGTACAAAACTATGGGCGTACACTGCAAAACCAGATGATGGACCTGAACCTGATTGGAATGTTAGTAAAAACGACCCTGAGTACGATTATAAAACAACACACCCTGGAGATGTTGTTGAATGGCACAAAGGAGAAGATTAGCCCTTTCAACGGCAAATTTTTTACCATCTATAATTAGTAAGTGGACCCTAGACACGAAAGCCCCCAATTCCGTTGGAAATCTAATACCAACCCTAAAGGGCATACCTATGTAGACGGAGAGGCTGTCAACATAGACGACCTCCATCAAGCAGCAGGGTTTACCAAGCGTGACCCACAATACCTTCTAGAGAAGCGTAAAGCAAAGAAGAAGTAATGGCTGCACACGAACATTTAAACCCTGACCAACTTAAGGGTATAGCCGAAGCACATGGTGCTAAGTACTTTGCCAACTATCAAGACCCAGAGAAGCGTGACCGAGGCATGTGTTATGAGTATTCAGACCATTTTGGAAATTACAGTGGGATAAAAGGAGTACACAGTAAGAGTTGGGATATGGATGGCGGTGGTCATTCAATGAGCGTTGTTCCAACCACTCAAGGACCTCACGCAGTAGATTTTACGTATATACAGTACGATAAAACAGCAAAAATGCCTATTGTTGAACATTTAGATGCTTATCGTGCTCGTGCTCATAGGGACCATAAAGAACCAAATGAAGACCCTAAAAGGTATAAACCAGAGCACATTGATGAACACATCTACCCAAGCATGGACTGGAAACACGGGGACCCACTGTAATGGCGGCTCAAGAGCACTTAAGCGGTCAGTTGTCTATGTTCATCCCTGCACGGGAACTGATGGACTACACCGCAGGGCATACCGAGGGCTTTGGCGACAAGTACCTACTTTTGTCTGAGTCCCCTGGGGTTATCAGAGAAAAGTTGCAAGAATCTAAAGAAAAGTCATCATCGGGTCGCTACGGCAGTAAAGATAGCCTTCACGACAGTATTAGAAAAGAAGGTGTTAAATACCCAATAGCACTACGTATCCGTAAAAATGGCGTACAAATCAATGATGGTCACCACCGAGTCGTATCGGCACATGACATCAACCCAAATATGGAAGTACCAGTGAGGTACATGTAATGGGTAAGCGTCTTACTGCACAACAAATCATGGATAACTACCAACCTGGGGATATGTTGCGTGAAGACACCCCTGAAACCTTCTGGGCAGGCAAGTTAGAATCTGCTAAAACTACTAAAGTATCTGAGGACAAGACTTTGTACCAAGACCTTGAAGAGCGTGGTCAACAGAAGCCAGTCACTATTGGCTATAAGGGGTTTGGGTCACCGTCTATCTTAGATGGTCATCACCGTTTAGCAGCATTACACCACATGAACCCTAACCAGTTTGTGAAATACCGAAGGGTAACCCCGTAGTACTAAATTTAGAGCGAAATTTAGTACAAACAGTAGCCTACTGAAGTCGGAATAGATGTGAAATAAGCCTATGTATGGGCAAAATTGATGTGTGTGTCCAATTTTTTGGGGTGGGTCTATCTAGTGGGGTGGTGCGTATTGGCTAGTGGGGGCTCCACCCCTCACAACCCTCAACCTCTACTAAAGGGTGGGGGGGTCTAACCCTCAACTAGAGAGTTAGGGTTAGAGTTTGCCCAAGTCTCAACCACTACTAGAGGGTTCATCCACCGTGTATACCCCATAGTCTCTACCTACAGTAGAGGGTTATACCATGTGGTTTAGTGTTTGGGCGAATCCTTACTGGGCATGGAGCAACGCTCAACAACGCATTAGGAGGCTCTAGGAGCGTTTGGGATGGCGTAATAGCCCAGATACAGCACTACCCCGTCTGCATCGCTCTACGAGGCTCTACGTGGGCAATCCATGCCTACTTCTGGGTCTATGGCTGGGGCATGAATCGGTATCGGGGACTAGGTGGAGCATTAGCCCTATGCCACGTGTGCCAGTAGCAACTATTCGCTGGCACAGCACCAGAACGCTCCAGATGCTCCTACACGCTCCAGACCGCTACAGACTCACCATTCAGCGTTACCGACTCCAGAACACGCTCACGCATCCCTACGGCATACTCCAGCGACTCCAGATGCTCCTGTATTCCCTCCATGATGAGGATGATGTCCATGACTCCAGATGGTGAATGTCGGGCGATTCTGCACGAGTACTCAGCCAGACTCACCAGCACCATCTGGGCATCCAGTCTTTGCTCCTCGGTGTACGTGTCCACGTCATGTATGAGCATCCTTCGGTATCAGAGTGTCAAGTATCTGGGCGAAAAAATGGCTTTAGCGGCGAGATGAAATCATCAATAAAAATGGGGCTTATTTGCAGGCCGTATTCACGTCAATGGAATGCAGTTGTCACGAGCATTCGACCCACGTCATTCAATGAATCCAGTATGAATTGCCATGACTCATCATCCATGAGCATTCATTCCAGAGGCTTAGAACGCCTCCTATCGCCTGTAAATCTGGGCATAAATGCAAAAAACCCCGATACCCATCAATCTGGGTATCGGGGCTCGTGCAGAGCGATTGACTCACCAGATGTCAGAGCCCTCCGCACACTTCGCACCCATGCCACGCTTCCGTGATTCATCATCGGTCAGGATGCGATTGCAATGAAAACATCTGCCGAGATTCTGGGCGAATTGCATCTGGGCTTCATCCCATTGGGCTGAGTCCATTGCTTCAATCGCATCCATCACACGCTTCGCCTCGGTGAGTGACATGACTGGCGAATTGCTTGTGTCCTCGTGGTGAAATGCTCCACCAACGATTCGCTTCAGAACGTAAATCGTTCCCGACTTCCGCCTGCTCACAACGAAACCATAGAAATCCAAATCGTTGTTGCCCGTGTGCGATGGCAATGCGAAGTAAGCATCGCCATCCAAATCTGCACACGCTTCAGCGATGAATGCTTCAACACGCTTCGCAAGAATTGATGAAGGCTTCGCAGGCTCAATGCACTCACCCTTCAGATGCCACGTGCTCCATCCACTCTGACTCATCACGGCGAGTCCACTCATGTAAGCGACATCATGTCCGCAGAGTTCGCATGACTTCGCAAACTTATTTTGGATGATGCGTGTCATTCCAGATGTTCCTGCATCAACGATGTGCGAACAGTCGTACGAGTAGAACACTTCGCTTTGCGATGACTTCGCAGGAGTGATGACATCAACAGGCTTGTCCTTCAATTCTGAAATCAATTTGCTCGCCTGTGACTTGGTGATGTTCGCATTCTTGGATTCAATCCACGACTTCGCAGATTCAATCGTTGGCTCAATGCCGAACAACGATGCACGTTGTGACATGAGCGTGAGCAGAAACTTCATCTGCGGTTCGGTGATTGGTTCGGTACTTACTGACATGGTGACCTCCTCTGGTCATTTGGGTTGATTGAACAGTACAGATATTTTGGGCGAAATTGGTGCTGGGTCTTAGCCCTCCCATCCATAGGACTCCAGCACCAACATGGCAACGGCTTTGCGCTCGTCATCCAGAAGGTCATCTGCCTCGCCATCCAGAACGCTGGACAGGATTCGGTTCTTCATCAGGATGATTTGAAGCATTCGCTCATCAATCGTTGAGTGCTCCTCAATCGCTGACAACATGACGTGCGAAACGACATCACGCTTCTGTCCGATTCTCTGCAGACGGTCTTCGCATTGCAGAAGGTCTGCTGATGTCCACGGCAACGATGCACTCACGTGGTGACGTGCTGACGTGAGTGTGAGTCCAGTTCCCGATGCAATGATGTTGCCAACCAACACTCGTGCTGTTCCGTTCTGGAATGCATCAACACTCGCCATCTTCGCTGAGTCACTCATGCCACCAACAACTTGTACTGCATTCACATCTGCAAATGCATCCATGTATCGCTGTGCCTCTTCCTTGAATGCACAAGTGATGAACACCTGCTCATCGTTCTCCAGAAGTTCACGCACGTAGGCAACGACTCCATTCACTTTGCCAAGCGATGACAACTTGCGAAGTTCATTGATGCGAATCAATGCTTCTGCACGTTCAACATTGTTCGCCTTCTCCTGACCTTTGGTGATGCGAATCCACTCGTAGAGATTCGCTTCGGCGTAGCGGTACAACTTCTCGTACTTCGCTTCCATCTCCATCGCAACTTCCATGCGACCCTTGTTCGGCAATTCCAGAACATCGGAACGCTTCATGCGAAGCATGAATGAGCCCACGAGAACATCGTGCAATTCATTCAAGCGTTGAGCACCACGTGTGCCGTAGTTGTCAATGCGTGGTGCATAGCGAGCCATGTATCCACGGATGCCACCTTCAAATGCTCCCTGTTGCTCCAGACCATTGATGACCGACAGCAATTCCATCGGGCGATTGATGAGTGGCGTTCCCGACATCATCACTCGGATTCCAGACAACGGAATTGAGTGTGCAATATCAATTACGGCTTGCGAACGCTTTGCACGTTTGCCACCCTTGATGCGCTGACACTCATCAACAATGATTCCCTTCGCATGACCCTTCAACAGATTCTTATAGCCATCTGCCGATGTGTCACCCATGATGAGTACATCAACATCTGGAAATGATTTGATTCCTTGCTTCACAGGGTTAGTACCCGTGATGGTATGCACACTCATGTGCGGAGCGAAACGTGCGAACTCACGCTTGAATTGCAATCGCATTGTCGGTGGGCAAACGATGAGCATTGGTCGCATTCCTGCTTCAACACTTGATTGCGAAATCGCAACAGCAGTTGGTGACTTGCCAGTTCCCATCTCCATCGCAAGCAACACTCGCTGACGCTCCAATGCAAACTTGGTCGCTTCAATTTGATGTGGCATCAATGGCAATGCAGTTTCGTGAACAGCGAAGTTCAACTTGCTTGGTGCATCATTCAAAATTGACATGAAGCCTTGAAGTGCATCTGATTGGGTTTTCATATTTCCTCCTGTGGAATTGGTTGGGTTCATCGTATCCAGAACGGAATGGATTCGGCAGGACATTACAGACTTTTTTTTACAGCCCCAGAATGCCCAAAGCCCCGACTCCACAGGGGTTCTGGAGTCAGGGCTCTGGCTGGCGATTTGCAGGCCGTATCAACTGATTCGTTGAGTGCCATCCTGAGTCCACGTCTGTCCTCGGTGGTTTTCACATACCCAGTCATGCGTGGCATCGCATCCACACTCATCTTCTCCCCACGCACAGATGTCATCTTTGCCATCACGCTTATCCTCGTATTCGTGCAGAGCACTCAATTCAGCACCACGAGTGTCACCATCATCATCAGATGCTGTTGCCATTTTGACTGCCATCTCCATGATTGCATTGCCCATCTCAGCCGTGAATACAAACTCGTGACTTCGCACACCATCACGCCACGCCCTGCGAATCTGTCCGTCTGCAATCGCTGTCCACTTGACAGCACTCACAATGTCATGGCGAGACAAGCGTGTGAAGATTCCATCGTTGGCAACACGCTCAACTGTTGAAAGACTCATGTCGTACTGTTCCACTTCAATGAAGCAATCTCGGAATCCAATCGGATGATTGTTCTCTGAGTAACCAACGTCAATGCCGACATCTTTCCAGTTGCCAACACTTGCGAACTCGGAGAGAAGAACACCTTTGACAAGTTCATCGGTGAACTGTCCTGTGGTTACAAATGAGAGTCGCATTGCAAAGTCTTGCATCGCTTCCATCGTTCCACACTCAGAGCAAATCTCGGTCTGATTGTCTCGGCGTGACAATGCACCTGCGTACATTCCAGCGTGTTCACGATTTGGAATCGGCTGTCCGCAAATAGGACACATTTTGATTTCATTTTGAATTGACATTTCAGTATGACTCCTTTGTGATTGTGATTGAGTTGTCAAATGATTCTGTTTCAACAGAGATGTTGATGATGTCTGCAAAGAACTCACCAATCGCTTGGGCTTGGTTTGCCATTGCAATGAAATGTTCTTCAACCCATTTGAAGTTGTCAGAAGTGTTCATTGTCTTTGCATCTTCACGGTACTTCTCTGATGCGTAACCAAGAATGCGAACAAGTGTGTACGCATCAATTACGCAAGCATCTTTTTTGGTATCTGGGATTTCTACTTTTGCAAGTCTCATTGACTGCTCCTTTTGTTTGGGTACTGACATCATATGTCGGGGGTGTATCAATGTCCAACATCTAATTTCATCGCCTTAGAACGCTTCCTATGAGGCGGTTTTTGGGGACATAACAGAAAAGAGCCCCAAACCACTTGGGTCTGGGGCTCTTCACCTGTGAGGCGGATTCCGATACTTAGCGGAGGCTTTGCATCGGACTCACAAGTACGTGGGCATCGCTTATCGTTTTTGGTACGTGGGCAAAGCATCTTCCAACGTGCGCTCGTACTCACCTGTCTCTGCAGAGAATCCGTTTGGGCGAGCAATGACTGTCCACACAACGAATGGCGTGTAGTTGTTTTGTGGAAGGAAGCACAACGCTTTCCATGATGCGTATGTCTCACCAACAACACGCTCTCCTTTTCTTTCACATTCCAGAACAATGCCACCAGTTGTACCAACAAGGTCACCTCTGTGTAACACGTCATTGCTCCTGTCTTTTGGACTGATGTCCAAGATTGAATCAACAATCTCTTTGAATACTTGCTCGTTCATTTCTGCTCCTTCGTTAGGTTTGGGATAATCAGGGTATCTACTTGTCGGACACATTTCAAACATCATTCCCAGAACAAATAAATCAGTAACAATGTGTAGAAGATGCACCAGCCGACTGTGGCGTAGTTGAACATATTCGGGCTTTCAATAATGAAGGGCTCAGAGAGTCGCAATGTTGGGGGAACATTACAGACTTTTCTGAGCCCTTCTGGGTTGATAGGACTATGCAGTCACCAAAGCGAGTTTGGCGAGAACCATCTTGTCGTACTCCGCTTGCTGGTTTGAAACCAAGCGAGTGTAGTTACGGTTGTAACGATTCTTGTCAGAGCCTGACAAGTGCTGATGGAATGTTGTTGTTGCCTGAACAACACCAAGTGCTGTGTTCTTCCACGGCAACACTCGTGGGTCTGTGCGCCACAAACCATTCAACAAGTCACGCTTCGGATTCTGCTTGCCAGCAGAACGTGTGTCCTGTGTGTTGGATGGAACGATGAGTGTCTTTCCAGACTCATCCTTCATGGTGAGTTCAACCATGTTGATTGGGAACAAGTCTTTCACCAGAGCATCAAACTGATTGTCAGTTACTGCCCATGATGACAACTTCTCCAACTCTTCCATCATGTCGCTTCCTGCGCTGTAGACAATTTCCAGAGCCTCACGCAAACTGCCGAGGTCATTCAACTGTGCTGAACGGTTGTGGCGAATCTTCACCTTGTGGTCATCGTTCTCATTGAGTGCCAACTGCAACGTGTTATCGCAGACCACCGCCTGAAGGCAACGAAGATATTGAGTCTGTCGCATACCGTCATGTGACGTTGTTGCAATGAGTGTTGGGCGAAACTCAAACCCAGAACTGCTGGAGAGATTCTCTGGTACTGAGATTTGTACCCAAGCACGACTGCCCTTCTGGAGCAATCCTGCTGAGTCAATTCCGAGTTCGCTGTTGTCAAGAATCGCTTCCAAGTTCTTCAACAACACATCTTCGTATTGGTGAATCTGGTAACGATTAGAAACAACACCAAAAACTTCTCCGTTGTTGCTGTGTGTGATTGCTTGCTTGCCTTCAATCTCTTTGAATGAACCATCAAGATTCCTTGCGTAGACAGGCTTGCTAACTGCTTGAAAACTGAAGAGTCGGCGTTTGACATCTTCGGCAGGAACGAAACCTTCGTAATGATTTGACTCATCACCTTGTTCCTCTTGCCTCCAATGCCAAGCCTTGCCACGCTTCAACGTGTTTCCAATGAGTGTCATTCGGTTGAGCCAACCGCTTGATTCTGCTGACATGATTTCTTTCCTCCTGAGCCCGTGGGCTCGTTATTTGTTTGGACTAATGATTCAATCGGATGTTTTGTCTTTTTGCAACCTTTTCTTATTTTCTTTTTATTGCAAGGGTTTACCGCCATCCCTTGCCAAAGTCACGAGCGTTCTTCCAGATGGTGGAGGACTCTGGTACTTCCATTGCTTTGACTGCGTGAAGTTGTCGCATGACCTGCTGGCGAATCATCGTGTTCATCGCTTGGGCGAGTGCTTGCGTGAACTCTGTTTCTGACAGCATGGACATGACAATCTTTTTGAAATCAAAGTTCTTCATTTCATCTTGAACCATTTCTTTGAAATCCATTTCATCAATTTCATCCTGTACTACTTCGCTGAAGTCGTAACCTCGGATTTCATCTTGAATGGTTTCGCTGAAGTCAAAGTTTGAAACTTCTCTGCTAATCATCATGTCCATTTCAGAGTTTGATGCTTTGCTGTCTTCCAACTCTGCAACCTGTGCTTCAAGCGCATCAATTCTGTTGCAAAGATTGTTCAACCACTCTGGTGCTTCTGGAACAATCTCTTCATCTTGTGATGCTGAGTTAGACACATCTTTGAATTGGAATGGATTCAAGTGGTCAATTTCCAGATGAGTTTTGTAAATCTTTTCTGGATTCACTTTGGTGTAGTACTCCAAGTACGAAGACATTACAGAAACTCGCATTCCATTTGGCAGTCTCAACATCTCCCAACCTTCAACAGCGTCACCTGCATCAGCAAGTGTGTACGCACCATCAATCCAGTTTGCTGGAAGAAGTGTGTTCGTTCCTGTTGTCGTTGCTGGAATGAGTAAGTCGCTGTCACCAGTCCAATGAACAACTCGTACGTAGAGTCGCTCATTTTCTGGAAGGTCATCTGCGATGTTCCAATCAGTTTGAATGTTCATGTTTACTTTCCTTCTTTCGTTGTCCAATGGGTTTTGATTTCATCTTTGATTGCGGTGGTAAATGTATCCCACATATAGTCCGAGTTCAAACATCCAGCGAACGATTCCAAATCTTCTTTTGGCAATCCAGCGAAATACTTTGCTTTTTCTGTTTCATCTTCGCTGAAGTAGAACGCTGAGTTCTCTTGCAACTCTTGTTGAATTGCAACTGGACTAAATGCAATGGAGTTTGAGTAATTCAAATCCCCGTAACCGCATCCTTCAAGCATTGGCTCCAACTCTTTACCCAGTTGTTCTGCGAGTTCCAATACATCTCCATCGCCACCTTGAAAGATTTCTTCTTGGTCTTGCTCCGAGAGTTCATCTACATCAACGATGACGCAATGTTCAACGTACAGAATTGTTCCAGATTGCTGGCAAATAATAATCTTTGACATCAGCGCACCACCACATCGTACTCAGTTACATAAAAGTCTTCGTGACTGACTGACATATGTCCGTTCATCAATCCTTTCAACTCTTCAACACCACCTGTTGCGTAGAAGAAGATTTGGTCATCTGGATGTCCAAACACATCTGCAACTACATCTCCGTTTTCATCTGTGACTTCATCACCAAATGAAATGTAAACGTAGTGGTCTTTCTTTGCTTCATCATCCCAATATCGGATGGTTGCATTCGCACCTTCTGGTTTCACTTTCGCTCCTCTGTTTGTTGGGACTCTCATTGAATCAGATTGGAACGGACATTACAACCTTTTTCCATAGAAATGCGAAAGCCCCAGATGCCACTCACTAGGAGAGCATTATCTGGGGCTCAATGTCATACCGAAACCCAAATCGGTATGACATTACCTCTGCTATTACTCAGAGGCTCGCTTGGTTACCTGTCAAACGAAAGGAGGAAAGGAGACAGGCAACCAATTCTTTACCAAAGTGCTTTTACATACTTATGTGTGTCTTCACTTACGGCATCTTTGTGGAACGGGTCGTGCATTGATGAGCGAAGTGTTTCGGCAACATCGGAACGCACGTTGGACAGAACATTGAAATACGCTTGACCGTATCGCCATGTTGGTTTGAACTGGGCGTAGTACTTCTCTACACGCTCCAAGAACTCTGTGTACGTAACTTTCTCTTTCATTGCACTCCCATCAAATACTCAACACTAAATTGAACTGCATCAAACAAGTCATGTGTTACGTACAAGCCTTCTCCGCCAGAACTGTTGTTTGCATCAAACACTTCAAACCACGGATTGTTCACGTACACGAATCGCTTTCGTTCTGTTACGAACTCATCAAGCGTTTCATCGTTAGTGATTCCCCATTGCTCCAAGTCAGTTGCGTTGTAAATCGCTCCATAATGGTCGTGACCTTTGGACACAATGTCAATCTTCAATTCACCTTGAACACATACTGCGAGTTGCATGGTCGGGCTTTGTGCAAACACAACGGTCTTGTTTGTACCTCCGACATACCATTCCGCACCAGCACGAGACAAGTTTGGTGGAACATTCCAGATGACTTGTGGGACATTACGAACATTCCCACCTGTGACAATGATATTTCCTGTGCTCATTCTTCTTCTCCTCTTGCTACATCAAGACAAAGCAATGCAACGCTTGCATCGGTATCAATTTCTTGAATCGTTTGCCCGTTCCATTCAACAGCGTGATATGGGTACGCAGTTGCTCGCATGAATGGTTCTCCATACACCGAGATGTTGATGTCCCATTCCCCACCGCCGAGTGCATCTGGGATTGTTACACCTTGCCATTCGTCAAAGTCACCGTAGAACACCTTCTGTTCACGAATCGCTTTCTCTGCCAAATGCAATGCTTCTTCTGTGAGATAGTGAACTAACTCTTCGCTTTTTGTCAAGAACATACTTCCTCCAAGTATTCCAAATCAATGTTGTATAAAATAACCGTGTGACCTTCTGGAGCGTGAAACTTTACAAACGCTCCGTCAAACTCCTCTTCCATGTCTTCATTTACATTACAGACATATTTGAGTTTCGCAATATCCTCGTCACCATAAAACTGGTTGGTGTTGAGTGCTGGAATCAGCAAATCGTCTGCAACTAAATCGGGGCGAACAATGTGTGGCATTAGAAGTGAAAATCCCACATAACAACGAATTGTTCTTCTGGCTTTGCAACAACACGATTGCGGAAGTCTTTCAAGTTTGTGCTGTGGTACTCAATATCAAATACTTGTGAGTGTGAGCAGTAACCTTCGGACTCAACAATTTTGAGTGCCTTCTTTGCTCGGTACACCGCCAAGTAATCGTCACCAAAGTAGTCTTTGTCATCAGACTGATTTTTTCTGCCAATGCTTACAAGTTCGGAAATGGTGTAATTACCAACTTGGTCAATAAGTCGTTCAAGTTCCTGTTCCATTCCTTCTTGCCATTCTTTGATTTTCTTTTCAAAGAGTTCTTCATTGCCTTTGTAACAGAGAATGTTTGAACCATCAAACTCTCCATCCCATCTTCCGCCGATTTCGCTCCAGTCTGACCAACCGTTCTGAGCGTACGATTCAACGAAATCATTTACTTTGTATTCTGCTTCTTTTTTGTCAGTTGCTTGAACTAACAGAATGTGTCCGATGTGCATGATGTCTCCTTTATTGGGTTTGGGTTTGCTTAGACAACTTTACAGGTGCTGGGAGAGAAAGCAACGCCTCTTCCAACATTTTTCCAATCTCTTCCTGAACAAGGTCTTCCATCTCGTAATGAACTTCTCCAGTATCGTCATTTGACATTCTCTTGAAGATGTCAATCCATTTTTCATCTTCTGAGTTTGCAATGTCAATGAATGATTCAAAGAATTGACCACCACGGTAGTGAGCAGTCAGGCCGTAGAAGCCCATACCCATCTCTTCGTAAGTTTCAATGAATGCGAGTGTTGGATACAAGTTGCTGATGTTTTGCCACAATGGTGAACAAGGTGACCATGCAGTTTGATAACTAAACTCTGCATAATTTCGTGTAATGAGGTTCTGGTAAATCTCTGCTGGTGACCATTTAGTTCCCCAGTTAGCAATGTTCCAGTCGTACCAATCTTTGTACCCGTACATTACAATGTTTTCTGCTTGCTTCTTCTCGTGCGCTTCTTTTTCTGGGCTACCTTCGGCATACCATCCTGAAACGGTGTTTGCCAATGCATCTGGTGTTGGGTGCAACTTGGTGAAATCGTAAACCGATTCATCATCGGTATTGCATCCATCAATTCTGACCCAATACAAGAAGTCAAGAAGTTCGTTTGCTTCTCCGACTACGGTGATTGTGTTGTTGCAGTAATTAGGCATTTTCCTCTTCCTCTTCTTCGTAAATATCTACTTGGACTTCCATGTATTCCTGTGTGCATGGATTTTCAGTAACAAAGTATCCGATGCGATTGACCCAATGGTAACCACTCATAATCCATGTGCCTTCGTCACCATCTACCCATGTCCAAATGTTTGCATCTGGTTGTTTGGCAATGAACTCCAAGTCCTCTCCGTAGGTTTCAAACATCGTGCCATTCCATCCCATGTCACCATTTGGATTTTGAATTGGTTTGAATGTTGTTTCCCACAACTCCAAATCCTTTTCCATTTGTTCTGTCACCTCAGCCATTATTCCTCCTCCTTCAAGAGTTCAACTGTTTCGTACAACACTTGTTGTAACACCTCGTTACCCAATTCCACAACACGTTCGTGGACATAACCTTCAACTTCTTCCATTGCTTCAATGCACTCGGCTTTTGACCAATGTGGGTACATTGCTTGGGCATCTTCCCAAGACCACTTGACTACAACTTCACTTGCCATGAATGTTCCTCCAGATTCTCATTGCGAAGTATGTTTGTGCGCTTCCGTATGCGATACCAGTCCACATCCAGATTGTTTCTGTTTGAAGTGTGATTGTTACGTCTGCAAGAATTGACATTACAAAGTTCCTCCCTCTTCAACTGCTTCTGCTTCAATGAGTTCACGGGTTTCCAGAATGAACTCACCTTTGTCAAAGGCGTGTGTTTCGGCTGTGTGTGGGCTGTCTGCTTCAATTTCATACACATCAGTTGCTGTGTAGTAGTACGTGACTCGGTACTTCTGAAGTTTCATTAGAACTCACCTTCCCCTGTGATTGTGTAATTGAGATTCATCCACACTTGTTCGTTCACGCTGTCGTATCCACCTTCAGCGTCAAACTCGTCTACTGCTTTGTTCCACTTGTCTTCTGAAACGATTACATCGTCTGAGTCTGTGAACAAGTTGCGTTCCCACCATGAACAAGCGATTTGCTCGTCAGGGTTGAGTTCACTAAGTAACTCAATGACCTTGCTTACTTTCATGTCTTCTCCTTTGGTTGTTCGTGTATGGAACAGTACAGACATTTGAGTGCAATAGCAACCACCATTTCAAACTTTTTATCCAGCCTTACCCCGTGTGGCTTTGCCAAGAAAACCATTGGCTCTGGCAAGCATCACTCGCTTGGCTGACGTGGACTTAGAGATACTGAATGCTTTTGATACAGCCTCAATAGGTGACACTCCGTAGTTCAATGCATCTTTGTAGATTCGGGCAACTTCTTCCAGAAGGTCATCTGGCAATGTTGCACCACGTTGTGCGCCTGTAAGTGTTGCTTTGAAATCTGGTTTCGGAAGAATACTTACAAGAGCATCTTTTGCTAATTGAATGATTGGTACTCGTCTGTAAATCTCCACCGTGATTGTGTCGTTAGAAACTGACGCAACGCTGACACCTGTGAAGCGAAGCATTCCTCCAATTTTTGTGAACTTGATTCCAACTTCAAACTCTTGTTTGGTGACTGGGTCAGTCCATGTAAACATTTCTGAACTCATTGTTTGCTCCTTTGACTGCGAAGGTCTGTTCGCTTTCGTGCTGTAGTACCGCCCCAGATACCTAATTCATAATTATCTAATGCAAAGTTGAGACAACTTTCTTTTACAGAACAGACATTACAAAAATCTTCAATAACGACTTTGTAGTGCGCTCCAGCAGAAGACCTTTCTGGAAAGAATTGGTCTGAATCAACTCCTCTGCAAGCACCCTGTTCCATCCATGTCATTGACTCACGAAGAATAAGTGTTTTGCGAATCTCTTCTTGTTGATTGTGGTAGATGCGTTCTGCTGAACTCAAACTGCTTCCTCCATTTGCCAGAAGCCAAAGCAAGCACCATCGGAATCCAATGTCCCAAACGTGCATCCTTCTGGTGCGATTGCATCCATCACATTGAAGAGATGGTCTACAAGGTATTCCTCTTGTTCTTCGTCACGGTTTGATTTTGGGTCAATCATTGCGAACAGAACATCGTTCCAATCGTCAAGTACTGAGTCTTTGATTTTTGGGTCATGTTCGCCAATGACTGCAAGAAAGGCTTTTGCCAAGTCCTCAGTACGAAGTGTTCCTTCGGAAACAATGGCATTTGTCCATTCGCTTCCTAAAGGCTTGATGTTTTCATAAGACATAACTGCTCCTTCTGTAGGAGCATTACAGTACAGGTTTAGAACGGGAGTGGCAACCCTATTCTGAGGCTTTTTTGCCCACTTCATCCATAGGTAGGTATTTTTCTGGGCGGGAACTACCACCGCATTGGTGCATAGGTGGGTGATTGACTTTTACAAAAATCGTGACTTCTTGTCCACATTCTGGACAACTGTATTTAGTACCTTTTGACACTACAAACTCCAATGGTTTAGACCGCCGTTATCAAGTAAATACTTGCTCACTTTTAGGTTACAGTCAAGTGTTCTCAAAAGTTTGATGTCTCCGCCACAAATCTTCCGTGTCACGGTCTGCCATGAGGAATTGACCTGTAGGAGTCCAGAGTCATACGAGCCATTTTTGTTCAATGTCCAAGTGATGTTCCCGTTTGCATCCCATTTAGCATTTATAGCCTTTGGGTTACAACCGCTTTCACGCCATGCAATGTACGAGAACACCTGCACAGGGACTAAGCCGTAGTCTCGGAATGCTTGTTCAAACTTAGGGCATCTTTTTGTTTTATCTGAAGGGATGCGACTATCTTCAGGTTCTGGAACTGTAGTAGTGGGAGCAGGGAGGGCAGTGGTAGTTGGGGGAAGAATTAGGTAGGGCGTTACATCTATGTATCTGATTGCTTGGGGGGTTGATTCTGGTGGTGTTGAATTGTTTGGAGACATTACAGAAAAGATGGAAGCGAGGACAAGATTTCCAGTCAGCGCAACCGTTTTGAGTATTTCCGACAATCTAATCATTCATTATCCTTTGTTCGGGTAATAAAAAAGCCCCATCCATTGAAGTATGGGGCGCACGGCTCAATATGTGGAGCACTACAAGTTTACACCAGTTTATTCCGCTAACAACCCCTGTAGAAGTATTTTTAGGTCGGGAAGTGCTTCTCCCATAAGGGGAACAGAATCTATATCTATTTCTTTGCGTAATGGTCGTGATGTGTGAGCCCAATCGCATTCATTACAAGAGCAACCTTGACGGAAGCGCACAACAGTTCCATGTTCAGCAAGATTATTTGTTGTGTCTTTTTGAAGAGGTATACGTTCTTGTGGTGTTAGTCCGCCCCACACTCCGAATGTTTCTTTTCTTCCTATTGATAGACAACTATCCCAAACAGGACAGACATTACAAACTTGTTTTGCAATGAGATAATTTATTTCTGGAGTTTGTGAGTCAAATGGTGGGAAGAAAATATCTCCATGCATTTTTCTGCACAGAGCATCTGACATCCATTCGGGAGTGTCTACCACTAGTTTTTCTCTCGGTACAAAACAAGAGCAATGATTGCGTATGACGCTAGGTCAATAAGAGAGTCTTCAATTCCTTCGTTACGAAGTTTGCTACCTTTCGCTGCGGATTGCAGACGAATCACTTTGTCGTTTGCACGAATAAGTGTCCCAATCCAAGCAGGTACTCCCCAGTCGGTTGATGCACGAACATTTGCAAGAGGGTCTTGACCAGTTCCGTAATCGCTACCCTTTTTCTCATGCATATCTCCCAACTCTTGGAGTATGCGGTAGAACTCTGGATGTCCTGTTTTATCTACGTTCATTCTGCTCCGTTTTCTGTCCACTCTTCAAGGCTTTCCGTACCGTAAAAAATCGGCATTTCCAACCTCTCTGCTTCTTGTATTTCTTCAACTGATTCGTAGGCTTCAAACACCAGAACAGCGTCACAACGCTTCATCACTTGAAAGCAATACTCATTCCAAAACTCTGTACTGTTGGGGTATTTTTGATTCCAGAAGCCACAGGTGAGTACAGGGATTACTGGTAGACATATTCCAGAGGTATACAACTCTTCTGCTAGGTCAATAGCATCTTGATAATTGTCATCTATGGTGTCACGGTGATACGGCCCAATAACGTAAACGTGGGGAAGCAGAATATGAGCAAGGGTTCGCATAAACTCTTTATTTACTCCTTCTGCCATGATGTCTTCGGAGTAGTTTCTTAGAACGAAATCCCCCATTATGAATGCCTGTTCATACTAGAACGAATAGCCATGTAGTAGCAAGCAAGGGCGCAAACAATGAATACCTTTGTCATCACTTGTCCTGTAACCATTTCAGACCATTACGGAAATATATGCTTGCATAGCAAAACGCCATGAATATAAACCCGTACTGTTTGGTGTGGATTGCGAAGGCAACCCAAAGCAGTTCATTGACTGTTAGAAAAAAGAATGCGTGGGCGTTTTTCTTGCCGACATACCACATCCCTGTAACGCCAATGATGGCAAGCACCCATGACCATATCTGTCCATCCATTGTGTACTCCTAATATCCGTGTTAGGAATACCTTAGTACAAAATTACTTCTCTGTACTCCAATGATGAACTGACTGAATAAGTACACCCAAGATATCGTCTGGATTCTCATCTTCGTTTACCAGAGACTGGCAATAGGTGGAGGCGGACTTAGCCACACTCTCAGCCTTTTCCAATTTCTTTGCCATAGACGAAAGCATCTCACGAAGAGCCTGCTTGTCATCGTACGCACGAGCAAGTGATACCTGAAGGTCTTGAATTACTGCAAACTCAAATGACTCCATAAAACCTCTCTCTTTAGGTTATATACAAGCGTACAACCTATGAATGGTCTTGTCAAGCCTCATCCGACAGGTCAATGACATCCTGATACATACGGTCAGTCTGCTGGGCATTCAATCCACCACCAGATAGTTGTCTTGTGGACTCACCGACTGCCTGACCAAAGATGCGACTAAGCACCCCACTACTGCCTCTTGCTTCTACTTCAAGGCGCATGACATCACGAGTATCCGATATGTCTTTGAACTTCTCTACCAAGTTGAATAGACGTTCTACTTCTCCCGATAGTGCTGGGTCAAGTCCTTGACCTTCTAGTTCTTCAGCGAAGCGAGCAAACAGAACACGACTCACTTGCATCTCCAGAAGAGCCCTCATTGCACCCTGCAACTGGTCTTTGGTTTTGATTTCTACAGGCAACTTGAATCCACATTCTGCATTCTCCTTGAATGCAGGACATCTGGCACTCAAATAGCAACTATTACATTGTCTAAAGAGACTGCTTTGATACTGAATTACAGGTACTTTTTCAATACCTATTTCTTCAGATTCTCCTTCTCCTGCAAGGTCTTTAGCCAGTTGTGGGGTGTACTGCTCAATACCCATAACTGGTAGCAATACTTTGTCATCCTCGTGCCTCTTCTCAGAGCCCCTAATAGTAATACTTGTACCCCCTGAAGCCACATTTGGCGAAGTAGGCAAATTACTCAAATAGTTACTATTATCCCCATTATCCGATAGACCTATTTCTTCTTCATCAGAGTCTGTTGCAGGGTCATAGACCCCTAAAACACCTTGCTCCCATGCTTGCCAAGATTTGATTGCTAACTTTGCAACCTCAGCATTATCATCCTGAACTATCTGTTCATAGTCAATGCCTAAGCGAATAATGTCGGCTCGGTGTTTCTTTCGGGCAGAATCTTTCTGCTGGGCTGGGTATCGGCGTAGACCGTGACCATCCCACACTTGGGTTTCGCCATAACGCACAGCCGATGTCCATGAACCAACAAGAACAGAATCCCAAGGAAGGGACTCAATAACCTCTGGCTTTGACGACAAGCCAATAAGTTTGGCATCCCATCTTTGGACTAGGTTTCGGATTCTGGAGATGGTCTTACCATTTACAGCCTTATCGCTAATCGCAGCCCGACCATAGCGTTGGCACAAATAGGCAAGCCTTTCCATATCATCTGGGTCGTTCCATACGGGAATGTAACGCTCGTTTAGCCACGCACCGTCATAATCAGGTCTACCTATGATTGCTGTCAGGCTCTCGTAATGCTGGCGAATAAAATCGTCATAACGAGTTACATCCTCATCGTTCTCAGAAGTGTAGAGAATGACCTCATTTCCCCCGAACATTACAGACAAATCAAGTTCCTTTTTCTTAGGAACAGCCAAGTGGGTGAGGTTTACAGCAAAGCGAGTTACGCCAGCATTCTGAAGGAGCGACCTATGTGATGACTTTTCGGCATTAGCAAAGTAAATCTTCATTGTGGTTCTTTCGTAGTCCTATACAACGACTGTACTTCAATTTCACGAGTTAGGTCTGTCCACATCTGCTTTTCCCGTGGTTTATCCTCACGCCATTCTGGGCGAACAAAGTTAGGAAGACCAACGAGAAGACATGGAATCGCTTCTTTCATAACAAGAGTAACTGCTTCTGGATTGGTGTCTACATACCAATCAATCTTCCCATAGGCGGCGTGAAGAGCCTTCACACGTTCACAGAGGGCTTTAGCCCCTGTACCGTTTGCAACATCAACGTGGGCGTATTTGTAACCTTCACGCTTTGCCCATGATGACAACACATCTGCTGAAAGACCATTGTCTCCCAAGAGAATGAGCCTGCCGTTGTATCGGGCAAATAATGCCTCGTACAGCCTTTGACCATCTGGAATCGGCTGTCGTGCGCCTGGAACTTGTGCTTTATCAGTCTGTGCGTACGCTATGACATCAAAAGTTACGATAAGCATCAGTCGTACATGCCCATCGCTTTACGCTCTTGTGTTGCTACATAACCAGAACCAACTGGGCAGAAATGGCAAAGGTACTGCCATTGTTCTTTAGGTACACCGACTTTGCGACCAATCGTTTTAGATTCATCTTCCCAGTCAATGCAACTTCCTTTAGGCGCACCATGTCGCTGAAAACATTTGAGTGCTTCTACTTTGAGGTCATCACGAACTTCACGAACCTCAATCTCGTTCTTCATCAACTCTTTTTTGATTCCAGTTTCACCATCAAGCGCATCGTAGGTGGCTTGGTCACAACGGAAGAGTTGGGACATGTGTGCTTCGGGAGATTGATTTTGAGCACGAGCAAGGTGCATCTTAATAATTTCCTGTAACTCCATGTCATTGTCTGCATTACCTTCGTAATCACGAAGTTTGTGCATTGTTCCACAAGAATTGCAAACTAGAAGTCTTGGCATATTGTACTACTTTCTGTGAACTTGTTATTTAGTTAATGCTTTATTTCTTTTTCTTGGCGGTTTTCTCTTTAGCCTTGTCCTTACAGTTACAACCACATGCTTTACATGCCATATTACTTACCTGCCTTTTTCTTGGTTTGGAATTATTCTTCTGGATTTCCCATGAAGCCTTTTAATGACGAATGGAAATCTGTATCGTTGGCTAGTTTCCAACGAACTTCATCGTAGTTTACATCCTTTAGGTCAAAGATGTCAATCTGACGAGGAAGATGACCAAATGAAACAGCAAGTTCATGCAGTTTTTGGTCTGGGACTTTCTTCAAAACATCAAAAATAGGCTTGTTAGCCGTGCGCTTTGTCATCTCATCATTGGCATCGGAAAATAGTCCTTGCTTTGATACAGATGGGTGAAACTGTTGTTGTTCACCACGCCTTGCTATTTTCTTACGGCGAAACTCCGCCATGTCAATGATTTCGCCCACATTACAACCTTTAGAGGCTAATCGTTGGCTCAGTTGCCTCAGCAAGTGGGCTTTTTGGGGTAACACCGTACTGCGGTGGAACTACCATACTGCGCTTGATTGATGTACTTTCATCAACATCGCCACCACGGTCTGGGGTAAGGCTCTTGTATGACCCGTCAAGGATTCCCTTACGAAGGTCTTGGTTCTGTGAGCGTGATGTATTTTGCATAATAATCCTTATCAGTTGTGGGCAGATGCACCCATTTTATCATCTATGGTTTTGTGCATTTCCTGCTGTAGAAATAGCCATACCTTCAATTTTTCCAGCGTTCATAAAACCAGGTGCTGGAGAGCCATCACCACCGCCACCAAAAGTGTTGTCATTACCTTGAAATGCGTTGTTAGACGAAGCGTCATTGACAACTGCACCAGTCTTTGAAGAAGGCTTTGCAGGCTTTGCAGCAGGCTTTACAGGCTTTACAGGCTTAGGAGTTCTGCTTGGATTACGTGTACCATAGGCAGGATTTTCAGCCTTTTTCTGTGCTCGTTTTTCTGCTGTTTCTTTTTTCTGCTGTTCGGTGCGTGGTGCTCGTGGGGCTCGTGGGGTTTTTTCTGGTTGTTCACCACCACCCATATCACCGTAATTTTTGCTGGTGTCTTGCGGAGCAAAAGTAGTGCCTTGCCCACCTTGTGGTTGTTGCCAATTGCTTGTAACCCGTGGGCGGTCTACTGCACCTTGACCATAGTTCTTACTTGTGTCTTGTGGCGCAAAAGTAGCAGTTACAGGAGGAAGAGCGCCAACAATCTTGGTGATGTCATCGGCGCTAAAACCGCCTGCGCCACCGCCACCATCGCCACCGCCACTTCTAGGGCTATTACCATACCAACGGTGCATTTGACTGATGTTGTCAAAAGCGTCTGCAAAAGGGTTTGGTGACTTTTCTGGTCGTTTCATAGCAGACCAGTCACGTTGCGTACCAGCATTGGCAGGGCTGAAAGGGGCTACCTGTGGGGCTTCACCTCGGTTGATACGCCCTGTAGCGTTATACAACGGGGTTGTATTTACTTCACCGAAGCGGTTTGTAGGCATGTTCTATTATACCCACAGACTCTGCATAGAGTATCTACCGCTACCACTATAGGTATCGTCATTCATTTGGGCTCGGCGGAACATAACAGGAGCGCCTGAAACCCATGAACGGTATGACGGAGCATTACGGTCTACGGACAAGATGTCCATAACACCAAGTTCTTGTTTCAAGAACCCACGAGTATTTGGAAATACCTGCTGAGGAACTACAGGGCGAGTAGCACGAATGGTTTCTGGGTCAGAAATAGCGTTTTGCAGTGCAATGTCCACCAGCATTTCTTCACGAGATTGCCAAGGTCTGCGAGTGCGCTGATTATCTACAGGCATTAGTCTTTCATTTCTTGTTCGCTGAAACCAGAATCAGGTTTTAAACCATCATTGCCACGAGCGTCTTCCATCGCTTCGTATGCATCACGGTCATCTTTACCGTAATTAGGACTAGTCATTGCAGCCATGTTTGCAATGTCAAACGAAAATCGGCTTACTCCACGATTTGGGTGATGGCGAGTGTCTTTTCCTTTAGGCATTACTTGTACGGCTTTCCTCTAAAAGTTCCACCATCTTTTTCATTCCAACCAAACAATGGTTTCTTCTCAACTCTTCCAGTGCCACCTTTAGCCTTATCAATAAGGTTACGAGGGGCAAGGTCAGACAAACGTGCTTGTTGTCCTGTGTACTCAGGCGTGTTTGGGTCATCCAAATCTGTATTGTATGAACCTTCATCAAGACCTAACGTAGTTTTTATACGTTCCATAATAGAAGGCTTTGCCTTCTTAGCACGATGAGCGTCAAGACTTACAATGCGAGCGCCGTGATGACGAGTATCTTCACCTCTAGGCATTACGGTTGTTGAGTTCTTGGATTGTTAGTTGTTGGGCGACCCTGTCGTGTTGCATTGTGTCCACGGACATGTGCATTTCCACCAGTTGAAACAGCCATACCAGGGCCATCAGTGGTTGCATTTCCACCAGTTGAGATAGCCATACCGCCACCGCCAATGTTGCCAGCGTTGAAAGAGTTGTTACCGAAGGTGTTGTTGTTTCCTTGAAAAGCGTTATTACTTGAAGTGTCGTTAACAACTGCACCGTTCATGTTTCTGCCGTAGTTCTTGCTGGTGTTTTGTGGTGCATATGTGTTACCGCCACCGCCACTTGGGGGTGCTGGAGGGGCAAACCCACCTGAACCACCACCAGTTGGAGGTGCTGGAGGAGGATAACTACCACCACCAGGCTTTACACCCCCACCAGGAGGTGGGGGAGGTGCTCCACCGCCAGAACCCGATGTTGGGCGTGGAGGATTTGGAGGTGCTCCAGCACCAGCAGTTGGTGCTCCACCTTTACCGCCAGAACCTGCAATCCATCCACGAATACGTGAACCAAAACTTGGCTTAGTCGGTTTTGCTTCAGGAGCAGTTGCAGGCTCGCTTGCAGGAGCCGATTGTGGTTTTGGAGTCGTGTCTCGGCTACCGTTTGCCTTCATTTCACGAAGTTTGCGAATACGTTCAGCATTAGCCTTAGCCTCAGTAGCATCTCCGTAAACAGGCTCACTCTTACCAGACTTATCACCATTCAAAATAAACTTTTTACCATCACCTCGTGGTTTTGGTGCAGCATCTGCGTTCATGTCTGCTTCCCACTTGTCACCAACAGCATCCATGTCTGCTTTGTTTTGGGCTTTTTCTTCTGGTGACATTTTGTCCTCA